>Ga0181373_1000073_pt1 | contig 31767 bp, 13 predicted proteins | sample LowvirmetaG_3_FD_130159 | JGI IMG/M metagenome (GOLD analysis project Ga0181373, IMG submission 130159) | Marine viral communities from the Subarctic Pacific Ocean - Lowphox_09 viral metaG | ecosystem: Environmental > Aquatic > Marine > Oceanic | place: Subarctic Pacific Ocean | collected... | reverse complement strand
TAATTCATCTAACTGAAGTTTATCAAAAACGTCCTTTATTTCTTCTCGAATATTCTCAATAGTTTCATTCTGTTTATTAACATGCTTTTCATTGACAACAAGATCTACCTCAAGACCTTTCATCTGGTCGGAAATTTTGTCTCTAAACTTACGTACTTCAGTTTTAAGACTTGCGTGATAATTTTCGTTTGATACAACTAAATTGCCCTGAATTTCTCTAAGATCTTCAGTTACAGCTTCTTCTAGGAAATCAAACCTTTTATGATATCTTTCAATCTCGCTAGAATAATGTTCTAATTTTTCATTTTCACTAATTTCTCTTTTTCTAAAATCTTTATATAGATTATCATAAGTTTTTGATATTGAATTAATCTCTCCTTTATATTCCTCTATAACAGACTGAAGTTCTCCAATTTTTTCCTCAGTTTTTTCGTAAATGCCACCAGAAATAGATTCAATTTTTTCAGTAAGTGTATTAACTTTAGAAAGAACTTGTTCTTCTAATTCTTTTACTTCCTTCTCTGATTTGATTTTATTCTCAATGAGAAGATTGTTATACTTAGGTATTTCATTTTCAGTAAATTCCTTTACTGTTGCATTCAAGTTATCAATTGTTTCCTGATAAGAATCAATTGAAGTTTTAATTTTTTCTTCAGTTCTTAATTCAGTTTCAGCAAAAAACTTTTTATATTTTGGAAGTTCTTTTTCTACTAAGTTTGATACAGTGCTTTTAACATCTTTAGTTGTTTTTGTAAAGTCACTTTTAATATCAGAGATAATATTTTCATTGAGACTTTCAACAGTCTCTAAAGCACTAGCGACTTCCTTACTAGTATCAGACTTAATTGAATCAAAATTTTCTTTAATCTCTTCTTTAAATTTTAAGAATCTATCGTCTACTCTAACTTCAGATTCTGATACTAACTTTTTATATTTTGGTACATCAATATCAATAAAAGATTCTACTGAGTTTGAAAGATTTGAAAAATCTTCTTTAATTTTATCTACAGTTTCTCCATTAATAGAAGATATTTTAGATTCAATTTTAGATATAGATTCTTGTACGAAAAGAAGTTGTGCCATCATGGCACTATCAAGATCTTCTTTTTTAATTAATTCTTTTAAATCTTCTTTTATTGTAGAGATCTCTTGAGAAACAGTTTCAACTTTTTCTAAGTTCTCTTTAAAACTATCAAATGTATTTGTAAAATCAGATAGTGATTTAATATGATTTAAATTATCTTTAAAAGTATCAAATGCTTCTGAAACCTTTTCAATTTTTTCTGGGCGTGCAGAATCATACTCTTCTTTTATCTGATCTAGAGGAGTTTTGTTTGTATCTTTAAAAAAATCTGAAGGCTTCTTTAATGCCACTTTTTATATATCTCCACTACATTTATTATTTATTGTCTTCTTTTAAACCATTCTTTAGCATTTTTGCCAAATCTGCAGTAGACCCAACAAACAGTGCATTATTTACAGTAGAAGGTCCTTTTGATTTAGTCTCCTCTTCAACATCTTTTAATTTTTTTTGAAGATCCATTAATTTATCGGTTGCATCTGCAACATTTTTAATTAACTGTCCAGCAACTTCATATGCTCTAGGCATCTCGCTTTCTTGTGCTAATTCAAGAATTCCATTAATTGCCTCTTGACCTTTTTCAATTATACTATAAAGATTTCCTCTAGTATACTCATAATCTTTTGTAACATCATCAGGTCTAGATTTAGCAACTTCTTTAACTTCTTTCTTTACAATTTCAGCATCAATAATGTCATTAGAAACATTAAAAGTGTCATTTAGATCTTCAAATTTGCTAGAGGATTTCATATAAATCCACCATCAAATCCAAAATTATCACCGTCTTCAATTAGAGCACTATCTACACCAATAGTTCCAATACTAGGTAAAGTTGTAGTTGTGTAATCTATACCTTTAACTGATGCTCCAGAAACATGTTTTTCTGCTTTTGTATTATCTCTACCTCTATCAACGGTAATTTTATTATCAGTCTTAGACCTTACGAATAATTCTTCATCCCCAATAAAGATGTATTTGTCGGTTTTAATTCCAGTAGCATCAGTAACTTCAAATGTTTTTGTTGTTGCCGTAATGTCTTGTGCTAATGTAGTAACAACATTATCAGTGTAAGATTTAAGTGCTCTAGCAGTTGCAGAATATGTAAGTTCTCTTGTACCATTCGTTGTATCTGTTCCAGTAACAAAACTGACAGTTGATCTTTTGATAATATCTTTGGATGCAGTAGATGTAGGACCAAAGAGATATGTTTTTGCTGTAAATCTTAAGGTGTAGTACAATACTCTTCTAGTACTAAAGTCACCTTCATAGTCGTCTTGCATGGTAACACTTTCCAATACAATCGGAACATCTCTCTTTTCTTTAATCTGATCTACCAATTCTATAGTCAAATTATAAGATGGTTGAAAATATGGTAAAATTTGTTCTACAATTTGAAGAGCATCATCGTTTAACTTTGTGAAAATACTCAATTCAAATTGCATATTATAAGGAACTGGCATAAATGACTTTTTGCTTTCAGTTCCATCGTCTTTATCTTTCGCTATGAAAGTTTGAGTTGTAGTAACTTTTCTACTGGGGTCATAAGTTAATCCAGTAAACTCAAACGACATTCTTGGCAAAGTAATTGCCGTTGGTTTGTTAAGGTCGGGTGACTGCTCAATTCTAGCTAAAAACTTTTGTGTTGGTCCGTAAGCCAAAGGAATTCTAAGAACGGAATTTTCCTGCTGAACCTCTATCGAATTGAATAGGGTTCCGAAACCAATAATGGTTCGTCTTAGTATTTCGTTGTAGAAATATTCAAACATGATTAAACCTTAACACATTAATACTACCAATAAAACTATTTAGGGCATTCCAAAGGGATTCTGTTCGGTGAAGTCAAGAATAGAATTTGCTTCATTTTCTATATTGAAATTATCAGCAAAGGGGTCATTATCAATTGTTTTATCAATAACTCTTAGAACTCTCGTTGCACCAGAAGTTGATCCTGTAAGAGTTTCACCTGGAGAGAATGAACCAGAAACTACAGCAATTTCAAGTAAATTGGTTGTAGAGTTCCAAGATCTTACCCTTGCAGTTACTCCAGTTTTAGATCCAGTAACAGTTTCGTTAAATACAAAATCTCCACTGGAAGTTGAGGACGGTTCAGAAATAGTAATATCTGGTGTAAGTATATATTTGTTTCCTGCGTCAGTAACGTTAATACTAGTAATTGTTCCTGCTGCACTAATAACAGAGAGTCCAGTAGCAGTTACAACTCCAACAACCTGGTCAATGTAATTTTTATCTCCTACAGTATTTGATATAGAAACTATAGGAGGTGATAAGTATCCACCACCACCATAGGTAACTGCAATACCAGTAACAATTCCACACTTATCAATGCCAAATTCAAATACTGACGTGGCAATTCCTACATTTGTTGGAGATTGATTTATAGAAACAGTGCTTGATCCAATAGATGTGACAAATGTATCTGTTGGTATAAAGTTATATAGATCACTATATCCAACACCAAGTCTTACTCTATCTCCAACAAGAATATTTGTTGTAGTAATACCAGTAATAGTTGTAGATCCTATACCAATAGTTCCTTGAGTTTGAACCGAATTAAATCTAATTGTTGCAATACCAAGTGCTCTAAATGCCTCATTTGCTCCTCCAGGAGCGCCAATAGAAACAGTTGGAACGGAATTATAACCAAATCCACTATTGCCGATACTAATAGTGCTTACAGTGCCTGCAATGGACACTGTAACACTAGCAGTTGCTTGTACTGGTGATGGGTTTCCAGAGAAAGAAATTGTAGGTGCTACTGTATATCCAGCACCAATTGTTGCTCCTGTTCCTGTTGCCCAAGAATCTGAAGTATTGAAGGATATTGCTGTAATAATACCAGTTATTGGATGAATTGTTGCAATACCAACAGCAACTTGAGTTGGAGTATCCATTACCCCAGATGTGGAGATTGCAACAGTTGGTGCAGTTGTGTATGCTCTACCAGTGGTGCTAAATGCAATAGAACCTGGGTTAATAGATGATCCAGCAATTCCTATAGTTGCTGATACAAAACTAAATCCTGGATGTGGTATTGTTACTGTTGGAACGCTAGTATAAAATTTACCTCCAGTTGTCAATCCAAGAGTTTCTATTGTTCCTCCCGTCTGATTAATGTTATCAAGAGTTGCAGATGCTTCTGCACTATTTCCAGTTCCTGTTGGTAAGTCAAATATAACTGTAGGTGCTTCTTTATAGAATACACCACCGGTTGTTCCACCAGGGAATAGATACTCAGATGTACCAATACTAATGGTTGTAGCAGTTACACTTACACCACCACCAACTACTGGAGAATCTAAAGTTGCTGTTGCAGCTGCTCCAACGTGCTTTGGTCTTGAGAATGTTACTACTGGTGGTTCAACAAATCCCCCACCAGAATTTGATAAAGTTACTATACCAACACCTCCAATTTCAGTAAGAGATGCAGTTGCAGCAGCACCAGAACCAGTATTATCGGTAGTACTAAAAGTCACTGATGGTGGAGTTGTATATCCTGATCCAGCGTTTGTAACATCAACTCTTTGAACTGATTGGAGTCTTGGGTTTGCATTAAGATTGCAAACATTTATTCCACCAATCATTGATGCAATACCAACTGCTGTTACTCCTCCTACTGGTGCAGAAGATACTTCTACTGCTGGAATCATACCATATCCACCACCTCTATTAGTGATGGTGAACTTTCTTACTCCACCTACTACAATTCCAGAAATTGCAGACGCACTAACTGCATTTCCAACCATAGTAAGAGTTTGAGTAATTCCTTGAACAGTGCTAATTCCATCATCAGTAACTCCATCAGATTCATCACCTAGTAACTCATTATCAATGTCTTCGATTCCAGTATCAATAACTTCATTTTGATAACGGAATAGTTCGCAATACAATTCATAAACATAGAGACCTTGTAATTGATAATATGGTTTTGCATATTCAATATCTTTAATTTCATAAAGACGATCATCTAAAGGGAACCAAATTAAATCTCCACCTTTTGGACGAGTGGAAAGTTTTATATTTGCCTGTCCTTGGATTAGTGGTGTAATATAATTTTCATATCTTTCTCTTGATATAATCAATCTAACTTCATCTTTAGACTCAATACCAAATTTCGATAGAACATCTCCAGCACCAGAATAAGCATCGTAGTTATCAACGTATGCTTCAATTGGTAATGCACTATCAAACTTAGATTGTATTACTTCTCTTATGACCGTATTTTCTGTTAAATACTTTCTTGGAATGTAATAGATGTCAACACCATACATCCTCAATTGTTCATTGATTAGACTCTGGACTAAATTTTGCTCAGAAGAAGTGCCCTGAGTGAAGAAAGGATTTAATGCCATTAGCCTATCATATCAAGTGGTGGTAATTCATATGTATTCGACATTACCTCTTTAATCTTATCTAATTCTTTCTCTGCGTCATCATATATTTGTCTTCCATTTAACTCAATTCCACCGGGTAGTTTAACACCTTGGAATTTAATTAAATTTTGACCCCATTGTCTTTTAATGAGAGCAGTTAAATATCTTTTTAAGAATGAATCGTTGTAAACTCTTGCAAAATCATTTGGATCTAAAAGTCTCCAACAATCTAAAACAATATACTCATCTTTAGTTACATTTGCCCAATCTACATCTAGATATAATCTATCCTGCCTTTGATTGAATCTTATCTGCTTCTCAGTGTTTAATAAAAAGTCAATATCTGAGAGATAAGTTTTTGTCATTGCATATGACAACATCTCCATTGAATTAAAGAAATATATATCATTTAAAAATAACTGGTACTTAAGACTAAACATTCCATTAGATATTGTGCTACTATCAAATCTGAATATTTTATTGATACCAATTACTGCTGGAGGAACTTGAATATAATTACTATTCTCTTCATATGAAAAGGATACTGGAGAACCACTAATAGATGTATTTACAGTTGTAGTTACAAGTCCACTGGGATTAGTTCCACCTCTCCCTTGACCTCTATCAATATCTTCTTGAGTTATTTTATATTTTAAATATGTCTGAACTACACCATCAAAATGCCTCTCATGGAAGTACTGAAGCGCATCATCAACTAAATCATCAATCTGCTCATCAGCAACGTTTATCTCCAATACAGGAGCACCTAGCTGCCTCTTACAGTAATTAACTAGATCTGTTCTACTTGCTGGTTGAGCCATTTATTCTCTAGTTTCCTAAATGTATTTATGGTGCCGCAGATACTACTGGGACTACCATTATATTACCATTTACTAATGTATGAGTTGTAGATCCAGTTCTAATTAAAACATCATATACATATCTTCCTTCTGTAAGATTTCTGGTTGTAGTTGATGATAAAGAAATTTCCAACTTACCACCAATAGCACTAGTAATTCCTACTGTAAATGATTCTGTAATACCTAGAGTTGCACCAACAGATACACTCTTTGACATAGCAGCAGATGCACTATAACCTGTTAGATTAAAATTAGTATTCGCACTATCGGTAACATTAAAAGTAGTATTAAAATTAGAACCACCATAAATGGTCAAATTTGTACTATAAGGTACTCCTGCATCAGGATTAAATGTAATACTTCTACTCGGCATTTGCAATTCCTATAAGTTTCATTGTCTCTTGCTGTTTATAGTATAATTTGCAAAAAGATTTTGCAATATTCTTTAGTTCATCGCGGTCATCACAACTATCTATTTGTGATGCTAATTTAGTGTAAGCAAATTGTTTTGATAAATTGCTTAGTTCAATGCTATCTGGATCCATTTAACAACTCCTTAAGTAACGACTTGATATCGTTGATATCATCTTTAATGGTAGCAACTTCATCTTCTATTGACTGCATTTTTTGATTCTTTTCATTTTTAATCTCACGATTAGAAATATACTGTTCATAAGATGCATTATTTACATTAATTACAGTATTGGTTTTAGGATCTCTTGCGAGATCCTTATGTCCTTTTACGGTATAAATTTCCATATTATGCAAGAGCAATAACTCTAAGATTTTTAAGTTGAGGCACAAGTGTTTGGTTCGTGGATGTCATTACAAGTTTTATCCTATAAGTTCTAAAAGAAGGTAAATTATCTACAGAGAACTTATGCTCTATAAAACTTGTATCCGCTAAACCAAATCCTCTCTTATTAGAACTTGGTACTAATACATCAGTTCTTCCATCACAATCTTCCTCATTGATCGTCAAACCTCTTGAGTTTATATTAAGATATCCTGGGAATGGTGTAAATACGGGTTCAAATCCAGGATTTCCACTAATGGAATAGAATGCTCTAATATCACACTCTGCTGGAAGTTGTGCATCAGTTACAATTTGTAAGGAAGATGCGGGATTTTCTAATTCTATTTCTTTAGAAATATACTGACAAGCACTTGGATCATTAAAGAGTGTATTTACTCTAGAATCCTCGGCATAATTTAGAATTTCACTGTTAACTCTATTAGACACTGCATAAATGCTACATCTTTGGAGTTCAATTTGAGGACTCAATTTCGAATTTGTTGTGCCAAGGAAAAGTCTCATTTGGAAAGACTTATTACCTTCAACAGAACTTAATTTGCGATCTTCATTTACTTTTGAGAAAATTGCTCTTGGAGAATCAAGATAATTATTCACATTTAATGTAACATCTTCAAATCCAACATTAATATAAGGAATTTCATTACCACTAATACTTTGTGATGTGGTAGTTCTTATCTGACCAGTAACAGAGGTTCCTTCAACCGCAACATTGTGAATAGATGGTTTAATAATCTCAAAAGGAATATTCTTAGTAGCTTTTACGTTATCTCCACCGGTAGAATCAGTTGCACCTATGAACAGTTTTGGAAATCCTGATACTGAGGATGACCTATCAGCATTACTAGATTGACCTGCTGTTCCATACTTTTGTGACATGTCAAGTTTAATGTGATATGAATCTAGATTTATTGGATTTGCAACAGTTACATCATTTAGATCATGTGTTCTATTAATTCTCGCAAGACTTACCCCACTCAATTCGTACTTATAAACAGGAGTATTAATTGGATAAGTTTTGGGAGTTGCTCCTCTAGAAATATTACCACCAATTGATGATGATGTTGTAGAAGTATATTCTATAACCTCATCTCCGATCAGAATCAATCCAGTATTAGTTGAACCTACAGAAACATTTTCAAACGTGCTGAATGTATCACCTGTACCATTTGATACCGAAATCGGATCTGTGGAAGATTTAGAATATTCTGCCGTTAGTTTTGTTGGTTTAATATCAGGAAGAATTCCTACAATTCTAACGAAGTTGTCATCAAAATTCATTCCATGATTCACATGATTAACTTTGACATGCAATCCATCAGATATTGTCGTTGATGCGTTAATAGTAACATCTCCACCAAAAGCAGTTCCATTAAATGTTCCGCTATTCAGTTCTCTAAGAGCACCAGTGCTATCAAAGAAAGTTAATGTTCCTGCAGCACCAGTTACAAAATCTCCCTGAACATTATTAAGTACTAATTGTGATGTATGACCTATAGATGTTAAAGTAAATCTAGAATTTCTTCCAACACTAGCAGCACCAATAGTATTAATTGAAACTACATCACCAACTTGATAACCATCTCCACCATTTCCACTAATTGTTGCTGCTATAGCAACACCATTTTTGATAGCGACATCAGCAACTGCACCAGATCCTGATCCAGAAATTGTAACTAGATTAACTCCAGAGAAAGTTTTTGATCCATCTGCAGGAGTATACCCTATTCCAGGATTTGTAACAGTCATAGTTCCTATGGCACTTGCAGCAACTCCAACAAGATCTCCAGTTGCAGTAGTATTGTTGATTTGGGAGAAAGTATTTCCCATAACATAACGATTATCTGCTACTGTTGTCCCAAGTCCTACACGAATTTCCTTAGAAGAAATATTCAAAGGATTTTCCATCAAACTTGCAATTTGCTTATTACCTTCTGTAAGTTCTGGACTGTATAAATCGACAGTTCCAGATTCTACAAAGTCTGCTCTATACATTGTAAATTTAAGATCTTCCCACTGACTTGCTTCCCAAGTAGAAGCATTTTGCGATTTAAATAGGGATCCAAGATATGGTTGATTCGAGATATATGAATCTGTAAGAATATCATTTTCACCAATTCTAGAAATATAAACGCTATATTTTGTTGAATTTGATATTAAACAAATTGCATATTCTTTTCCACCTTCAAGGTAGACTGGAGCAGCAAATTCAAATGTGGTTGCAACAGATCCATCTGTTGATGTATTTACATTGTCTGGGGTTAATAAAACCTCCGATAAATCAAAATACTTGGGAGTTGGGAAACCATTCTCCATTGATCTAATCTGGAATCTAACAGGAGTTTCTCCATCATCCTTTGTACGGAAGAAAACATCGCATTTTGTTACAAATACTCCTTCGGGATCTTTCTCTGGATCAACAGAGAAAGATTGTGCCAGTGGATCATACCATCCAACAATTGTTTCACTTGTAGTTGGAGCACCAATATTTCTTGTTGAAACAATTTCGGTATCTAAAGTCCTATTGATGGGTTCTTCAGCAAATATTTGCTTATTTTCAATACTTGCATTTCTAATTGATAGAATTTCATCCTGGAGAGTTTCTATGATACCTGAAGTTGGATATGCTTGCTCACCGATTGTTGTTGCAGAATTTTGATCATTATCTGGATCATTTGTCAATGTGAAAATATTAGTTCCAGTATCAAATTTGGGATTATCGCCATTATTAGGATCTGGAATGAACAAACTTCCAATTAAAGCCGAAGATGTATCAGTAATCAATCTAACATTAGTTACCTCTGCTTCTGCACCACTAGTTTTTCCACTTAAAATCATTCCAGTTTGAATATGACCAAAGAATTCTCCTTGTGGTTGATTCGAAAGAGAATACGTATCTACATTTAAAGTTGTAGAAGTTGAAGAGTATAATTCTGGAATTATACCACCACTTACATAAGGATTATCTGGGTAAACTTCGGTTGGAGAATCATAATCACCTTTTCTATGATTTGATTGTGCTACTCTAAAATCAATTTGTGGATCTGTATTTTTTCCTTCCTCACTCAATCCAATAGTAAGCACTCTACCTTCTACAGATTCTCCAACCTGGAATGTTCCAGATCTCATAGTAATTTCAATTAGTTTTGGAACACAATATTTTGTAACATCCTTTCCATCAAAGAATGCATAGATCTGTGTACTTGGTTTTAGATTGGCAGAAGAAAACTCAACATTTCTAGATCTAACAGTAGAAATAATCTCTGTACTTAGAACTTTTGGTCCAAGATTTATTTCTTCAAAAGTTTCAACAACTTGATATTGTGTTCCAGTTCTTGTTTTTGTACCACTTTCAATGGTTTCAACAACATCTTGCTCAAGTGTTTGACTAGAAGTTTGTCGAACCCATGCAGCAGGTCCACCACTACCACCATTAATCCACCCACCACGTCCAAAAGTTCTGGAACTATTTGATGTACCAGTTATTGTAGTTTCTTCTTGTGTGGTAGTTCCAGACCAATTATTTTCCCAAGAATTCCATAGTTCTGAAGCAAAACCAGTTTCTGGATCAACTCCAAACTTATTTTCTGCTTCAGCCATAACCTGAGAATAGTTGCCAATAGTATCAATTGTTTTGGCTTTCAATTGATTTGGGGTAACCCAATTATCAGAAGATGGTGTTAAGGATACAGTTCCCTGCCAAAAACTAATGAGGAAAGGTGTAACACTCTCGGTTCTAGTTGCAAATGTTTGACTTACCCATTCAACCTCACTATATTCCAAACTTACAATATCATTTTCTTTTCTGACATTAACACCTTCTATTGCAGAATTTCTCTTATCTTCATTTGGATTAACATCAACAACTGGTCCAGTTTGTAAAGTAACTGAATTTGTAATATGTTTTGGTCTAAGTATTTGATTTGTTTGGTCAATACTATTTCTTCTTGCAAGTGCAAATTCTTGACTAATAAATGATGTGAAATTATCAACAAAAAATCCAGATTTAAATCTATTAAGACCATTAGCGTCACCAATAAACTGATTTGCCGTATTGGTTTCAAGTAAAGAGAGTTGGGTATAATACTCCAATTTCTTTATGCGATCTTCCAATCGCTTAATGTCCTTCATTTGGAATCTCTTATACTTCAGGAATTTTATGGATGCCTGCTGTACATTATGGAGATAGGGAGGATAACGTATTTCTGCAATTTCTATAGCATTGTCAATTGGTTCTGGTTTAGCCCTGGTTGGATCGTCTGAAGGAACTCCAAATTTTAATTGGAATTTTCCATCTTTATGTAAGAATAGTCTATCAATTCTTCCTTGATAATATGCATAGTCCAAGAAAATAGTTTCATTAGAAGCTAAAATATTGGGAACAGAATTTCCCAAACCATTAAATGATCTACCAAAAAACTCTAAAGGAGATCTAGAAGAAGTTGTTGTGACATAATCACTAACTCTTGGTCTTAAATCTATAATATCAGTATTCAATACACCATTATATGCTTTAACTTCAGTTGAATAATTAAAATCGTTATATGATTCTACAGTAACAATATCCCCATCATCTGAAGGATCATAAGATGCACTCTTGTAATAAATTTTTATCTTATTTTTTGGAGAATTTGAATCAGATTTTCTTGTTAAAGATCCATGATTATATGTTGTACTTCTTTGTCCAGAAGAAAATGTATAGTTTGATGCAATATTAAATGATGTTGTATTTAAAGTGCTAATTAATCCTTCTATCAAAGATTCTTGGAAGGAAACAACTTCCCCTTCAATGAATTTAAAATTGTTTTTGGAAAGATATCTTAACTCATTAGAACTTTTAACTTCACCAAATACAGCAACTGCTCCACTGGTTTGACCGACTAGCAATTCACCAATGATCATATCACCAGTACTAGAAGTTGGACCATTGAGTTGAGTTAAAATCATCTCAGGAGATCCAAAGTTTGTATCACTCAATGAAGGATCTGATGTTTCATATATTCCATGAATTTCAATAATGTCTGGAGAATTTAAAGAAATTATATTATCTTGAACTCTAGTGCCAAATGCATAAGACCCATAAGACAATCCATCGTTGAGAGTTGTTGTCCCAATTCCAGATGCTGGATTTATAGATTTATCAACTATTAAAGTTTTAACTCTATTTTTAATTTTTTTCTTAGCTTTTACATTTGATTTTTTGACTGTAACAACAAGTTGTGCTCCTGTATTATCAGTCCCTAAATTTCTAATTTGAACTTCTCTGAGATTGGATGAGAATTCAAATTTATCTGCAGACAAAGGTTCTGTTGCTCCATCTGATCTAATAAGAGTATATCTCTCATCGAAATATGGTAAATAAGTTTCACCTTCTGGTAAAGTTATGGTTGAAAGACTTGTAGAATCTAATTGATTGTTTGCAATATTGACCGTAAAGGTTTTTCTTATGTTTATTTCAGCATCAGTTAAATCTACTGTTGCAATATTTTCTTTTGGTAGTTCCGTGAATAATGTATTATCAGAAGATGGATCTAATTGTGTTGTAAGTAGTTCTAGATCTGATGCTACAAAATTAGATACTGGAAGTTTCCCACTAACAACTCCAGTCACAGTAGTAACTCCAGTTACTGTAATATGAGATGATCCTACAGATACTACTTTGGCAGTAATTGGATCATCCGATATAGAGATATCGGAATATTGTAATAAACTATTTGTTTTTATATTTCCAGGAAATAATTTATTAGAACTAGTTACTGTACTGATTCCACTAGAAAATGTAGTAACTGATGCAACACCTATAATAGTAGAAGGTGTCTGCACTACATTGGCACTAAAAGTATTAATTCCAGCTATATTCTCGTTATTGTCTGGATCAGCTCCAATTCCAGTATTTGAATATACAGATTTTACATCTGAGATTCCATATGCAGTTATATTTTTTGCTACTCTATTAATAGTGACTACTTGTGCAGATGTAGAAATTCCACTTCTAAAAATTAAAGTTTCATTATTAATAAATTCACCCTTTTTATCATAAACAGTCAAAGCTGTTCCTACAACAGGACTTCTTAAAAATGCAGTAGCTCCACTATTACTACCTTCAACATATGAAGGAATTGATAGACTTAAGGATTCATTAACTTCAATTTCAGTAAATGGTTGTATGTCATACATTGACATTCCCCACTCATTATCGTTTGGTAGTGCTGAATTATAAGATCCGGATTCTAATCTAAAATCAAATACTCTAGCAAGACCAATTTCTTTTCCAACTGCCTCTTCTGAATTTGTACCAACTCTTTCATCTCTCAAACTTAATATAAAAGTATTTCCAACTCCTACAGTTGGAGATCTGTATACACTATTTAATTTGAGAGTTGGTCCTGTATTATAATTAAAGAATTGATTTTCTATAGTTCTAGTAGTTCTTGGTTTTGGTGAGTCAATAATAGTACTACTAATTGTTTCAATTTCATATCCTCTTACATATGCTTTTCCTGGAGAAATTTTACATACGGATAAATCTGCATTAGCAGCAGTTCCTCCTGCAGTAAATTGACCAGGTTGATATAAACCTTGATTTCCTAAATTATTGTTTAAAGAATTTACAATAGAAACATTAAATGGTCTTACAACATAATGACCACTCTCATCATAAGTTCTTCTCGCTAAAACATCAGTTAAATCATCGTGGAAAACCGCACCATTTCCTCTAGAGGCACTACCTCTTTTATTTGTTGAGGTTTTTAAATCCCCATTTACAATAGTTGCTAATTCTACAAAATTGTCATCATTTAAATCATCAATAGATTTTTTAAATAAACTTACTGAAATTTTTAATCTATCTGCCCCAGGAGCTCCATAATTATTAAATCCTTGAGAATTGTCATTAAGAGATTCATCCGCATTTGCGTTTATAATCTCCTCAGATACAAATAGACCTACTCTATAACTGGGTTTATTTGTATATTGGTCTAATACTAATGATTCTTTATTTACATTTACGAAATATCCACGTATAAAATATACTCCTTCTTCAATTTGAAATACTGATCCTGTTGCAGTTGCGTTATTTGATAATGTATTTGCAAAAGGTGTTCCCGGAGCAATAGTAGAATTTCCAAGCAACCCCGAACTAATAACCTGATTACATGTCAAAGATTCTCCATCAGAAAAAGTTTGAGTAGTATTATCTAATCTAGATGATCCTGAATATGAAACATAAAGGGTTACAGTACCTCTCTCCGAATCAGAGGATGATAAAATACTATCAACAACTGCAGTCACTCCAGAAGTCTGACCAGTAATTGTTGTTCCAACTAACTGATCTACATATGCCTCAACAGGAACACCTTGAAAATTATTTGCTAATTGAACCGCATAATATAGTTGAGAATATCCAATATTACCAGGAATTACTTTTGCACCTTCTTTAAAAAAGTGTTGTCCAAATTTTTCTACTTGATTCTGTAGAATCGACTGTAGAGTAGTTAGTTCTCTTGCCTGAACAGGATATCCAGGTTTAAAAAGTACTTTCTGGTAATCATTTGTGGGATCAAAATCATCAAAGTAGGGAGCTACGTTGAGGTTCGTTTGTTGTGGCATAATTCTTTAGAACTGCAAGATAACTTTTATGTCTTCTTTTTGATTTGACGATCTTGTTATAGATGGTCTATTATCTACGTATATAATATTTCCAGAATGCTGTTTTACCTCTGGAGAAGCAACACCGCTATTAAAATCCATTCCAAGATAATATATACGATTATTTATCGTGGTTTTATTATCATTAAAAGAACTGTCAATACTTAATTGCAGTCCTGTACTTGGGGTAATTGTAAGCGTCCCATTTCCAGATGGAACTCCAGTAAATGATTTAAGTGAATATCCATATGTTGGATTTGTTTGACCAATTCCTGCTGTTGTAAATCCTGCGACAGTTCTATCCTGCCACAATTTTAAAACTCCAGTATTTTGATCATAATTAATAACTCTACCTACAGAAGTTTCTCCAGTGCCTACTGTTTGTGTCACAAAAGAATCTGCAGTGAAAGTTGCTGAACTATAACCAACTCCAGTAAGTTTTAATGCAGTTACTGCACTTGCCTTATCAATTCCCAAAACTGTTGATCCCCCATTTGGAGGAAGTGGGTTTTCTACAACTCCAATTCTTGAAAATTGATTACCTGTTATAAAGTCTGGATTTTCATTATCATTCTCAATTCTAGAATATAGTAATACGCTATAGGCACCAAGTTCTCTATAGATGTCTGCACCATGCCCACCTTGTGGAGTTATGATAACATCAAACTCTGGTCTAGTTGTTCCAACTGGAATTCCACCAGATTCAAAATCAACTGTTCCAAAAGTATATCCAGATCCTTGGGAAGATATGTTAACAGTGTCAACCTTTGAATCGCCATCAATGGTAATGGTACATTCTGCACCAGACCCATCTCCTTGGATGGGAACTCTAGTATATGTACTATTTGCTGTTCCTAATCCAACTCCACGATTTTTTATTGCTGCAATTTTGATAGATCCATCTACAGCATTTTCTCTAACTAAAGAAGTATCATTACTAGTACTCCAATCGTTAGGGACTGGTAAAAATTGTGTAGAATCAAATTTGACAATATCTGCCGGTTTGATGGTATATAGATATTTCCAAATATACCCATCACCACTAGTTCCAGCTGATTTTGGTTCCAAATCAACAAATGTTGGTTCGTCTAGAGAAGGTCTGCCAAGTGTGTTTTCTGGATTAGTTCCATTTTGAAGACAAATATAAACTCTATAATCACTATTTAAAACATAAAAATTTGAGTTATATAAATTAGTTGATCCAGAAACAGATGCAGTGTTGGTTCTACTATAGTCATGGCGATACATGTCGTAAGTAGTTCCTGAAGACCAGATTCTTTTTGGAATAACTTGCCTAACGTCAGTGGCATTAATTTTTTTAAGGGCGATCATTGTATCCCAATAATCATTCTCCTGATCAAAATTATCTTTTGGTGAGGGTGGAGAATCATTCCAGGTAGAAGAATAATCAGTTGGATTTGGAAGACCAACAAAAGAATAATAGGAATTACTTGCATTTGCAATTCCTGCAACAAAATTCTTTGCGTTTAATATTCTAACTTGATCAGTTATAATGGCAGCCATTTTGACAGACTTTTTTATTATTTATTACAGATAATCATGTGAATTTTTTAAACCTTATATACTTGGTTCTATAAAGTTTGGAAGAGGTTGATATTCCAGTTAATTCATTTGTTCCAATTCCAGACAAAGTATTTGCTGGATATGAAAATTCTTTGGTTCTTCCATTTAAAATAACCTTACCCCAAGAATATTCGCCAAGGAATGCTGCAGTTGATAATCCAGAAATTCCATTGGGATTGACATTAGTGTTTACAGTTACTTTAACGACCGTTGTGCTGATTCCAGAAATATTTTGAGTTATTAATTCTGAAGAGTTGACAACATATACATTATCAATAAATTCAGCTCCAATTCCAACAATTGTAGAATTATCTGTTCCAAAAGAAGTTATACTTGTAGTTGCTGCTCCTAAATTAGAATTTCTTACAATAAAGTAATCTCCAGTGGATATTCCACTTAAGGTTGTTGCAGTTCCAACTAACTTAGCATTTCTCATCTCGGATGTGAATGGAATGTGAAGATGGAACATCATTCCTGTCGATCCAACGCCTACAGATGTTGTTCCAAGTCCAACAATTACACCAGAATCACCAGAGTATTGGGAATTTAATACATCGTTTGTTTCAGTCTGTTTTGCTGGAGGTCCAATGAGAACTAATGGTGGGTTAGTTTGAGTGTATCCAGATCCAGGATTGATAATAGTAATTCCGGTGACAACTCCATTAGTGATTGTTGATGTTGCTGTTGCTGTGACAGATCCTATACCAACACTAACATCAGGTGCTGTAGAATAACCGACACCGCCGTTAGAAATAGGTATTGACGCAATTGTACCTGCAATGGATACAACAGCGGTTGCAGAGGCACCTACAGTAGTTTCAGGGGACAATAATGTAATTTGCTTTCTATACGTTTCCCTAACGTTAGAATCTGCATTCTCATTATTAAGATCAAATAATGGTCTTAGTCTATCAACGTATATTGTGGTTGATCCAATACTAACATTATTGATAATATTTGCTGTTGGATTAATGACTGGTTCATAAATTTCTCTGTCTTTACCAACTTCTTGCCCATTGATAATTTTATCTTCAGTTTGTCTACACCAAGTAATAGGTCTTTCCAGAGTAGTATCTCTAGTTGTTCCTGGTCCAAAATATGGAAGAGTTTTAGAAGAATTGACACTTGAAATAGTGCTTATTGTTCTGAGATTTTCCTGTAAATATGATTTTTGATTTCTATCAGGATCATAATTTAACTGAACAGAATCTCCATATTTTATTGTTTCAATAACTTCTCTATCAATAATATCCAAATCATCTCCACTTCCTTTATAAAAATTAATTTTAAGTGTGTCGCCAATTTTTAAAGGTTCAGTAAATCTTATTTGAGTTCCTCCATCAAAAGTATAAGATGATCCGGGAATTTGAAGTATTCCATTAACAAAAACTAAAAGCAATTGATCAAGTTCAATCTTAGAACCTTTAGACTTAAGGATAGATATTGGAATTCCAGATCTCAATAATGGGAAGTCAATTCTAGTTCCATCAATATAATTTGATACATCATCAAGAGTTTCTATAACACCCAAAGACCAACCAGTAAATTCATCTTTAATAACTTTTTCTACTTCAATTTCAAATTGATTTGATGGTGTAAATGCTGTCGTAGTTGGAATTCCACTAATTCCTCCAAATTCAACAGTAAGTGTTTCTCCATTACCATATCCATAACCAGTATTTTTGATCTCAAAATCAATAACACTAGATCCCTGTCCAACAACAACAGATATAGTTGCATTTGTTCCAAATCCAGTTATTCCAGAAGTATATGCCAAAGGAATGTTTGAATATGAAAGTGGATCGTCAATTACTACAAATGGTAAATTCGTAGTAGTGTATCCAGTTCCTGGATTGGTAATTGCTATACTAACTATATTTCCATTGTTAATAGAAGCAATTCCAACTTTAACCAGATTTGATCCAAAAACACTAGAAGTACCAACACTAACATTGACAGTTTGAATTCCGGATCTATACCCAGATCCACTATTTCCAATACTAATAGATGAAATAGTTCCCAATCCAGAAATGATTGCAGTACCTCCAGCAGAAACTAAAGGTTGATAACCAAAACCTGCTGTTGATCCAACAGAAACAATCATTCCACCCTTAGGGAAACTACTAATACCAACATCAGATGTTACAGTTCTCGCAGATCCTACAAAAGATATTGAGGATATTCCGGTATTTTCTGATAATGTATAATTATTTAAATCTCCAGGAGTTTGGAATATATCATTAATTAATATAATAGCACCTTCATTATGAATTCCAGTAATATTAGAACCATTAGATTTTAAAGTAAATTCTCTATCCAAACTATTGAAATTGTTGGATATGTCATCAAATATATAATTTTTATAATAAGTTTCATTAGAAGTATTTTTTGCAGCACTTCTTTGGAAAGTTCTACCTTGGAAAGATGAACTTGTAGTTATTCCAACATAATCTCTTTCATCTGGTGGATTTGTTGAAGTTCCAATTGGAGTATTTCCAAACGGTGCTTCACTAAAGTTGAGAGTATTCTTTACAATATTATAGTTTCCAACAATTTTTGTTACCAAATCTCCGGTGGAAAGTCCAGAAAGAATGTTTGTTCCCATCCATCCTCTACGAACCTTGATTGTGTTGGTACTACCAATACCTACACCCTCAATTTTCATAATCTCATCACCAATTTTAACTAAATCCCCACCAAAGAACGAAGTTATTCCAGCAAATTTTACATTTTCATCAGTAGTAACTACTTGTTTTGCTAAAGTGGTTGTGACAGCAGTAGAAACAATTGGAGATTGTATTAAATTGTCAATTGCAACTAATACTTTTGGATTTTGATTTGTGGATGTAAATGTATGTGCTGCACCAACACCAACAGATGTAAGATCAAGAACTTTTGGAATTGATTTTAATGCATCTTCCGCACTTCTAGATAAATTGATAGTATTATCATTAACTTTGACAACAAACAACCCAGTCTGTGGTAGTAATGTTGTTGTAACACCAGTGGTGGGGAATGTTGTTTGAGCTATTCCTATAGACTGTGTAATCCCAATACCTGGGCAGAAGTATTCTATCTTTTCTCCACTAACATAGAAGTGATTTGGAATTGTAATAGAATTATCAATCAAATTAACTATACTAGAATTGTCCCCAGTAAAAGTTCTTTCAAAGATGTTGCTGTTTTTATGTGTTAAGTCAAAAGATCTCTTAATATCTCTATCAGTGCCAGTGTAGGAACCATATCCAGTTTCTATAGTTCCATTACTTAAACTAATAATATCTTTAGAATCATCTTCAATTCTAACAGCATTCATATAAACATGAACTGTTGCATTTATTCCAGACACTGGAGTAAACAATACTTGAGTTGTTGCCGCAAGACCAACAGAGTTTGTTATTACCTTACTACCAAAAGTACCAAGACCAGAATGAGTTTGAATATTAGCAAACTCTGTATCAAAAGTATCAGAAACTGTTTCGCCTTCAATATGATCATCAACAACAATATATTCTAAAAACTCATAACGATTATTTGTTGTATCATGTACTTGAATCATGCAATATGCAGAGTCATATCTATCAACTTGTGTTCCAGATTGACTTGGGTACTCAGATATTACATTTTCGGTAGGTGATCCTGAAGATGTAATATTGGTTGTTCTAGACTGCAATCTAGCATGTTTCATATCAAGAGTTGAATTGCCAGAAGAAACTGATGAAAGTCCTACTACTATAGTGTTGACTACTGCGTTTGTACCAATACCTGCAGACGGATTAAAATCTAATTTTATATTTGAACCAGAAAGATATGCAGTGTAAGTCCCAAATCCAGTAGCAGAATAAGATCCAGAAGAAGTTGTTAATTTTCCATACTCAAGAATAGAAACATTTGATCCATCATGAACAATATTTAATTCTTGTGCCTCAAATTCATTGGAATTAAAAGTAGCAGTGCTACCGAAAGATGGATTACTTACATCTGGAGTAATTTCAACAAGAACTTTTAATGAATGATATGTATTACCAACACTAACAATTGGAGTTGAAACTCCTGAGTTTATTATAACACTCTCAGAATCTATTAAAACACCTCCAATTGAAGTTGAACCAGTGCTCAAATAATTATCATTTAAGTTATAAGAAATAGCAGTGATGTCATAGTCATTTACGGAAGATTTTGTTGGGAAAAATCTTAACTCACCTTCATCTCCACTAATAGCAAAATCAAAAGATCCTTGATCATAAACACTTTCAATTCTGGCATATTGATTAATATATCCAAAAATTCCATCATGAATAAGATCGACAATAAGTGACTGCCTCTCTTGTGTAAATCTTTTATCTCTCAAGTATGTAAAATACTTTCTAAATCTAATATCACTTAGTTTAAAAGTACCAACAGTAGTGAATGCAGTTGATCTAGGATTGCTATTAAAAAGAGGACTTATGTCATCTATAGAAAGAACTCTATTTCCAACAGACTCTGTAAAATCTGTTAATATTTTTTTGTTAAAGAAAACTTCATTTGATAAGATACCATTAGTTTCATTAGTAAAGTTTAAATTATTTTCTGTCGCAATATCAAAATCGAACACGCAATTGGTATCGATAACTCCATGAAGATCACTGACTATGGAGACATCAGTCAATCCAGTCGTAAGACCAACAGTCAATGGTTGAGATCCATTTGAAGTCTCTACCTGAAGATCTCCAAACTTTTTATATCCAATGGTATGATTTAATGATGATATAACATCATTCCAATCATCAAACGCAATAGTACTTCTCAATGCATATGAGAATTTTTGATAATAGTTATTATCTGGCAGCCTTTGCAAATTATCATTTAAAAATCCAGAATCTAATTGACTTCCACTGAATATTAATGAAGAAACATCAGTGTCAAAATATGATTCATATGAAGTTACTGTAGATGCCACTCCTATTAAATTAGAAGTTAAACCTCTTAACTTTTCACCCGTTTTAAAATTATCATTTGACAAAATTCTAAGAGTTTTTGTTGTTTTATCCCAACTTTGGGCAATGCCTTCGATTTGATTTCCATTTATATTGGATGTAACTTTTTCACCTGGTAAATAATCACCAGTCACTAATGAAACTTCAAAACTTGGGAAAAATTTCTCAGGAGTTATCATTCCAGATGAATTTATTAAATCCATAGTTCCAGGAATTTCTCCATTCTCTAGATCATTGGATAAATTATATGCAACAGATCCAATTCCACCAATATTTTCAGTTACGTTAGTTAAAGTAAATAGTTTATATCCATAATCTTTAGAATTAAATCCTTTCCCAGTTGACCCAGCACCAATACTAATATTTTCAATAAGAACACTATCCCCAACTGCGAATGGGAAATTGGTACTAAATCCAACAGACATTTTGACTGTTACATCTTTTGTAATCGTATTAAAACCAACAGTACTAATACCAACTCCATTATTATTGTTTATGGGTAAGATTTTTGGTACTGAATTATTAATACCTTTCGTATTATTAAAAATACTTACATTAGAATCACCAAGAGAATATCCAATACTCAAATCTACTATTTGCTTACCAGTTTTTCCATCAAATGCAATCAAATCTGGTGCATATGAATATCCTTTTCCAATTGAAATTATATTAATATTATCAATCTTGGCATATGAATCAACACTTATAATTTGTGGTAAAGAAGCACTTGGTTTTAAAGTATTATCTGTTGGGAAATCATATCCAATATCATTAAGTTTAACTTTTTCAATAATGCCAATATTGTTACTAACAGAAACTAACTCTGCTCCAGTTCCTTCAACAGAATTAACTGATATTATTTCAGGGAGACTATTATAATTTTTTCCAGAACTAGTTACTTCTACCCTTGATATAGGACCTGATGTATGAGTACAATCTGTAGTATATGTAATTGACGATGATGTAGATACATAAGAATTGGATTCTGGATTTTCGTATAAACTAAATGTAAAGAAATTAGTTCCTGCTATAGAAATTTGTCTCTGCCCATTATAAACACTATTAGTTGATATAATTGAGTTGTTATTGAATACAGTTTTATCGACTACAATTTCAGATTTTTCATTTGGTATATTACTATTAAAAATTGGATCCAATCTATAATATATTCTATCTGGTGAGGTTCTTCCAATAGAAACGGTTACTTTTGATGTTGTTGATAATCCAGATTTTCCTGTTCTTGAAACATTAAAAGTTCCCGATGTTTCATCGGTCTTCCAAATTTTAGTATACTTATCATCAAGATAAAAATTGAGTTTAAAAGCTGGATATTGAGTAGATTGTTGAGTATATGCCAGAGAAGAATCCGACATATCAAAGTTTAAAGTAGAGGTTCTATACGCATTAATCGGTGGATTGACCAGACCAAATTCACCAAAAGATGTACTTGATATACCGACGATACTTGGCGCTAAACTGACTGAACTATAGTGAGTATTTGATAATTTTACATTGTCATTATCAACTTTTACAATATAATAAATTTTATCATTTTCCAATCCACCACAAGGTGCAGTTGATGTATGGATTACTTTGTTACCACTTTCATATCCATGATTTGTTATATTGATATTATTTGTAGAACTGTTAATTCCAATTGCACTAAAAGTTTGTATACCAACAAGTACTCTTCTATTAGCATCATTATACTTAACAGTATAAGTTTCAGTAAATTTGGGGTCAACATCAATATCAACTTTATGAACTGATGTTACTCCATGATTGACATCAGTAACTACCGTGACCGATCTTTTTGAAATATCACCAGTGATTTGTTCATAATTGGTTTTAAAACTATGATTATTTCCAGAACCTAGTCCAGTAAAGAAAATTGTTGATGAAGAATTTCCTACACCAACAAATCCACCAGTACTTCCCAATCCAACCTTTTGTGTTGCAATACCAATAAGATCATTGGAAATTTTAGCAACAAATACTTGTTGTCCGTCAGATAAAGTGGTATCAATACCAACTCTTCCCACTTCATTATAAACAATACCCGATCCACCATTAGACGAATATGTTAATATGTCACCAGTTTGTAAGTTATGATTTTTTACATAAAGTGATTTTAGAGGAACATTGAGAGTGCTGGAACCAGAAGTTGTTCCAAGTCCAACAGTATTCAGTCCAAAAGAAGAAAACGTTAATACTGTCCCTAAACCAACAGCAATTGTTCCAAGACCAACTGTTTCTGATGGCTCAAAGTATACCTCCGTGTTTCTTTTAAAATTAAACGTTGTTTTAAATCCACTATTAATAGTCAGTCTTCTAGGGTCTTCACTTATGATTGAACCAATAGTGTGTATTCCACCAACTGTTCCATCCACAGATCTTAGAACTCTAAACCTAGAATTATTTTTATCAATATTTAAAACTTTGACTCTCTCAGTTCCAATACCAAGAATATCATTTGGTACAATATTTGATCCAATTAAATTGGAAGAAATATTAAAGAAAGTCACTATTCCAGTGACAGATGTTGACCCAATGGCAACTCCAATAGTACCAATACCAGTTAATGAAAAAGATTCATTTAAAACACCAATAGAATATTTTCCTTCAATCTTAGATGTGGTTGTAGAAACTGCGCCGACACTAACAATATCAAGTGGTTTTAAATTATGTGGACTTGTTGATTGTACAAAGTAAGTTCCTTTTTTAGAAGAAGGAAAAATATCCACTCCAGATAATTTTGTAATAGATGCATTGAGACTATTTACTTTTTTACCCTTCAGTATTGCTACTCTGCCTGCAGCACCAAAACCAGTTGTACCACCATTCGATATGTTTAAAGTATCTCCTATTCTATAGTTATCTCCAGGAGTTTTTATATCTACTCTTTGAAGTTCTCCCCTATTGGTTGAAACAATTTCTCCAGTTTGTGATAAGTTATCTGGTAAGTAAATGTATGGGTAATCTAGTCCATCTTCTCTTAGATTATATGATACAGTGTTTCTACACCAATCATTATCTTCAATCTGGTATTCATCTTGGTTTGAAGATACTTTAAAGTTAAAATCAATTGGAGTTGAATTATAATTTTTTCCAATAGTATATGGAAATTTTGGAATTCTATAATTTTTAAATACTCCAGATGATTCATTACTGTTTTCATTTATTGTTGTGAAATATGCATAAGTTCCATTTGGAAAATCTGGAGTTATGCAATATCTTCCATTATTTTGATCAAGAAAACTATCATCATCCAATTCATAATAAGTAAAATCTTCCACAAATGTTCCAATTGGATACACCGATGTTGGTGGTCCCGAAGGGCGTGTTTGGTTGAGTCTGTAACTAGACTTCATTAGAGTTACAACTCCACCATCAACTCCTGAATATCCATATGGACCATAAATTGGGTTTCCATCATATGCCCAACCAAGTATAGGAGAATGGTCAGTAAATTCAGTTTCTTGAGAGTTTACTAATTTTAAATCAGTTTTGCCGTAAAGAGTTTCTCCACCCTGTGCGATGGAGTATACCATCTGTCTTAATTCTCTGGGGGCATATAAACTATAACATTGTAGTCCATATTTTTTACTAGAAGATTCACCTAAAACTAAATCATCATCTTTTATTCGATTCGTATTATATAATTTGTCAAATAAATTAATTCTCCATGTCTGTAGTTTTGGTATAAAATTGACATCTTCTTCTGTTGGAGATATCAATATTTCAGTTTGTCCAGAAACATAACCAATTCCTGGTTCTACAACTATAATTTCTTTCAGTAATCCATTTTCAAAAATAGGAGTTAGAACACAACCTATTCCAGAATCTGATAACAACTCTACGGTAGGGATAGAAGTATATTTTGATCCTACATTTTCTACTAAAACTTCAATAATTTCTCCAGCAGAAGATACTATTGGTTGTGCTTGAGCATTTGCTCCAGAAATAATAGAAACTTGGGGTGGTTTATTTAAATTAATAATATCATTGGTTCCATATCCAAAACCTTTATTTGACAAGTGAACTGAAGTTACCTCTCCAGTAAAAATTGGTTGAACAATACTTTGAAAATCTTTAGATTCAATTCCAGCAACAGTTGATATACCAACAGGTCCTTTAACTGATACTAAAATTGGAGGATAATTAAAATGATGAGTTCCAGATCCAGAACTTTCTAATTCTACATATTGATTAGTTCTATAAAATAAATCTTTATCATTTATTGTTCCAATCTCAGATAGTCTAAATTGATTATTATCTATTGATGTTACATAATAATCTTTTCCATCCACCAATCCTCCAATAGAACTAGAACCAGTAGAGTATCTTATCACTTCACCTGAATTGTAATCATGATTTTCAATAGTGACAGTATTTGATGCTGTGTTAATTCCTGCCGAAATAACAGATCTTTTTTTATTTTCATATCCAGATCCATTATTAACAACATTGATAGAATCAATTACTGCTTTTTTTGATGTACATTCAAGTATATGCTTACCTTCACCAAAGAATGATAAAGTAACCGTATTGATACCAACTACAGAATCCCCAATATTATTATGAAGTTTGATGGTTGTTGCATCTACAATAGATGCAAAATATGTTGCATCAGTGGATAATCCACCAACTCCTTTTTGAGAATTTGTTTTATATACTACTTGCTCACCATCTCTAAATTTATGATATGTTGAAAATCCAATTGTAGACAAAGATGCACCCAATGAAACTCTCGCAGAACTTGGATCTGAGAAAAATTCTACAGAATGTGAAATTAATTTGGTAACTGCAGATGCTTTAGCATTAGATCCATTACCACCAGTAATTGATACTATAGGAACTTCTGTAAAATCAAATCCTCTATCAATAATTTGAATATTTCTTAAATTTCCACTAACAGCAAGATAACCAGTTGCACCACTTCCAACAGGATCTTTTATACTTAGAATTGGTGGATTGATTATATCAAAACCAGATCCAGGTGAAGATACTTCAACTTCCTCCAATTTTCCATAATGGATTAAGTTATTTGACTTGTAATTTAAAATTTCAACACCATTAATTAAAATACCAGTAGATCCCGGTTTTGTTTCAATTAATAAATCATTATTAATTGGATTAGAAATTTCTCTGTAAAGTTTTTGAGGTTCTAATTGCTTTCCAGCTAAAATAGAGTCCTCAATGATATTATCAACTACTGTAGTTGAGTTTTCTGTAGAAACAAATTGTGATGCATATAAATTTGCATTAGATTTTGCTAGCTTTATGTTATCATTATCAACTCTTAAAATGTAATATACTCCTTCACCACCAGTATCTCCACCGAATAGTGATGATATGACGGTAGTTTCTTCAGAAATTTCTCCATCAAGTTCAACACTTTTTGTGGTTTTTTGGGGAGTATAGTATATGGATTCTCCACTATAGTATCCATGATTGTTTATATTAAAAATTGAACCAGAAAAAGTCCCACTAAAAGTAATTCGCTTTCTATCTACAGTTAAAGGTTGAGTTTTATATGATGGTAATGAATTTGTTGCAATTAAAGCAGAATTTGAATATTTTTTCTTATAAACATTTTGGATGTTTGATTGAAACTTTCCAACTCCAGGAAAATAATCAGAAGTTACTTTTTTTATTTTTTTACATATAGAATATCCCAATTTAATATCAAGAGTCGCTGTAGTCTTAACCGTTATTACTTTTGCTGAAATTATATCAGAAACAACAGCGTCAAAAGAATCAATTGAATTTGGTGATGTAATAGTTAAATTATCACCAAGTCTTAAATAATTTTCTGTTTTTAAAGTTAATTTATATACTTTAGGTGAAATATTATCAATTAATTCTATTTTTGAAATAGAATACTTGACCGAATTATTATATAACCAATTTTTAAACCTAAATGATTCATTTTCAATTCCAAGAGTTTTTATTTGAAACTTATCTCCAGGTTTGTAGTCAAATATTCCATCTTGTTTTGAAAAATTTGATAAAACCGATCCTATACGAACTTGAATTTCACTATCTGGTTTAGTATATGCATAATCCAAAGTGTTGAGAGTATCTCCATCAATAATAGTATCGACTATATTTGTACACCCCAAAAACTGAGTTACAGTTTTAGAAGTGTAAGATACTATCCCAGTGTTAGAATTGGTTGAATTCGGATATTTTACTCCCAATTCTCCAGAATTTGGGAATCCTATTGTTGAATCAACATCAATAACTGTAGAACCAGAAGAGACGTTTCCAATTATATGAGTTTTTGGTGAAATCTTAAAACTTCCTCTAGTTGCACCAAGAACGCTAGAGTCTCTATTATACCCACTATCAAATGCTAACTTATAGTATGTTTTTCCAATTCCAGTATTAATCTTTTCAACACTATACAATGGAGTATATGTTTCTCCAGATGTACCTTGAAATATAGTTTTACTTTCTAAAGATTCTGGATCGCCAGTAATTGATTCAACTAAAAAATTAGATGTAACTAAATTATTTGAGTTTGATGGTGTGAATAGATAATCTCTTGGTTTTACAACCTCAACGTCTACCCCATAAAGTGCTTTAAATAAAATTTTATGTGCTTGATCAGTACCTTTACTGGTATAAAAATCTTTTGATTGTTTTATGAATAAATTTTGATTTAAATTAGAAGATAACGGTCTCTCATTTAGTCCAGGTAAAAATTGAACTTTTGTTTTCTTTAAAAATTCTTTAAGAAACAAACAACTCAAATTCTCTACAACATCACCTTTTTTATGATCAGCTGCCTCAGTAGAACTAAAGACAAGATCTCCTTGATTTAAATCAGATTGGTATGATGTTACTCCATTAAACCCTCTAATACATCCAGTAAAAGATGAATCAGTTTTTCCAGTATATGTTATTACCTCATCATTAATTTTTAACAGACCATATGAATCTGGAAATAATTCAGTTCCTCTTTGATTTAATGATAAATCAATATTAATTGTAGTTGCAAATTCATCAGTATCTTCAATCAAATTAACTTCATAATTTAATGAAGTTTGCTCATCAAGTTTTACATATTGATCAATATTTTGAATTAAATCAGTAGATCCACTTTTATATTCTTGTGAAATATAATATTGCTTTAAAAACTCAGAGATAAGAGGAAACTCATTCTCAACATAAGTTGGAAGTTGGTTCTTAACGATGTTACTAAACTTGATTCTTGTTTCTGACATTTGCTTTCTATATCTCTAAATTAATAACCGCCGCCGGTAGAACCACCAGATCCCCCAGAGGATGCTGTTGAAGTTGTAGAAGAAGTTGTTCCTGTAAAAGAACTATTGGTTGTAGTAGTCTGAGTTGCAGTTTGAGTTGTTTCTGCAACGTTAACTGCTCCACCAAGGCGAACTAAGTTTCCATTTGAGTATGAAGATGATACGGTGTAGGTAGACGCTGATGGATCAATTCCTGATGCAATTTGATCTGGAACCATTTCAAACGTGCTATTACTATTATCTAGTTGCAAATAAAGGTCCTGCAATCCAACAACATCATTCGATGATGGAGTCGTTTGTATTTCAATTACTTGCTGACCATCTTTTTCCATTCCTCCTAAGATATTAATGGCATTAATTGTTATTATACCATTCACATAATCAATACTTCCAACATTGGATCGTATGATAGTTGGATTTTCTGATCCAACATTGGGTAAGGTAAACAGGAATAAGGATCCAGTTAATTTATCAGAACTTGGAATATCACTTATGTAAACATTCTCTTGTATTCCAGATACTCTGAATCCACTAGATTTTATATTGTATCCATCATTACTTCTAATATGGAATTTATTTCCAAATCCAATTTGATATTCAGCTAATGTATTTGGAACAACCCTAAGATCTCTTCTCATATTAATAATAGTAATATTCGATGTCACTGATTGATGACTATCATCAATTATCTTTAGGAACTTACTATATTTAAATCTAGCACCATACCTATTTAACTCAGTAGAGTCTGCATATTTTGCTGCATTATTGGAAACAACAGTGGAAACCTCTGCGGATGAAGGTGCCAAGTTTGTGTTATAATAAACTTTTGAGTTTACTTCAATATAAAGATATTTTAGATCTAAAATTTCTGGTACTACTCCAGCAACAGCATATTTTTTTAACTTTAATTTTATATTTTCTTTTAAGAGATTTGGTAAAAAATCACCAAATCTTGGTTTTATACTAATAAAAACTTTTCCATATTGTGGGGGAACCAATTCTTCACCACCAAAAACAGAAATAGATTCTGTATCTGGATATATTTTTGAAGGAATCAAAGTTTCATAGTCATCTGCAGTTACTGCTCGATTCTGAGTGGAATAAATTTTTGGAGCAAATTTTCTAACAGACTCAACTGCCTCAATTGAATCACCACCTCTAGAACTATAATCAGTAGTTACTAGTGATATCCCACTAGTAACTGTATATTCTTTCCCATCCCTGGTGTAAGTTATTCTACCATTAAATCTAAACTGATTCATTCCATTTCCAGAATCACCATTAGTTGCAATATATGAAACTGTTATGTAATTTTGATCTTCAAGTTGCTGACCAAAAACTCCATCACCAAAGAACAACTCATATCTTTCATCTGCTACTTCTTGAAGATAATAAATTTTGGAACTCGATCCCACATAAAATAAATTATCTTGCAAAGTATATGTTACAGATGCAGTAGACGATTGATTATTCTTTACAGTTACTCTAAGTAATTCAGTGTCAATACCAGCATTTGGTAAAATAAATTTTTGCTGTGGATTTCTAGCACTATATGTAAAATTCTTTACTAAACTTGATCCTTCAAAAATCGAAATGTTATTAAAAGATGCAACCCCATTTACCACAGGAACGGTTATATCGTCTAAAATACAGAATGCACCTGACGTACCACCAAACCGACCGTTAGACGCTGCTACAGTCCCTTTACGGAGGGTTAGAGACGCTGGTTTGGGAGTTATGTTAGATGTGTCTACAAAGAATGAAATTGAAGAAGTTGCTGCTTTTCTTGATCTGGGAGTATATCCAATGTTTCTTGCAAGTGCAACTACGTTTTCTCTAAGAGTTGCAGTATCAATAAAAACTTCATTTGCCACCATGTTGGCATTATACGAAGTAATATACGTATTATACGCTAACAGGTCTACAATAGACGATAGGTTCGAACCTTCAAAGTCATAGTCAGTGAAGTTCGAATTTGATTTGAGGTATTCTGTCAATGCAGACTTAACACCCTCAAAATCTAGATTTGTAAAATTTACTAGTGGCATTTTACCTTGTGGGTTGCAATACGAATTCTAATTGTTGTGCTGGAATATCTGCACCTATAATATCATATATGATCGTAACATCGAAAGAGTTTCCATCTATATCAGCTCTCACTTTTACAGATGTTAATTTAACTCTTGGTTCATATCTTTCAAGTGAGTTTCTTATCTCAGTTTCAATATTAATTGCAGTAATATCGTCAACATTCTCAAAAAGTAAGTCTGTTATACGAGATCCAAATCTAGGATCAAAAGGTTTCTCACCAGGAACTGTAAGTACGATATTTTTTACCGATCTTGCAATTGCATTTTCATTTTTAAGTGCAATCAAATCTTTTGTCAGAGGATTAGTCTGAAAAGTCATACTAATATCTTTAAAACCTTGACTGATCCTCTCTAAAGGCACAACAATAGGGCAATTATGTATTATTTATCAAGGAATTCAGTGATAATTCTTATCACTTTATTCGTACAATGGTTCAGGATTACTTTCTACTTCAAATAATTCAGTTTCAGTGATTTTATCCTTCTTTTTAGGTGTTAAATCGTCATTTGCAATTTCACGAAGCATCTTTTGATGCTGATCATTTGCTAAGTTGTCTAAAAAATCGTTCATTTTCTTAAAAATCGGGAATTTCGGGTTGATTTTCTGTAGTTTTACGTTCTTTTGCAGTTTTCCAGAAATAATTTTCATCATTTCCAAGTCCATCACGGTCATGACCATTCTCAACTTGATAATATACGGTTGAAACCTTAAAATCTGGAATCTTTGGTTCCTCAGGTGTCAAACTATTGTCATAAATCCGTGTCCTATTGTTAGGATACAGTGCAAATTGTCCATTATCAAGTTCAATTAGGTTATGTGACTTATGTTCTGATGGATTTTCACTTGTTGCATAGTCAACTGCATCAGGATCTTGATGATAATTATCAATTGTACAAATATATGTACCCGTTTGAGGTCCATAATCACGGGTATAACATTCATAGTGCATACTACCAATAAATTGCTTAGTAACTGATACAATACCATAATCCATACAATTCCAAAATTGTAAATTAGGTAAATTCATATCAGGATCAGGTAATTCGGGT
>Ga0181373_1000071_pt1 | contig 32003 bp, 27 predicted proteins | sample LowvirmetaG_3_FD_130159 | JGI IMG/M metagenome (GOLD analysis project Ga0181373, IMG submission 130159) | Marine viral communities from the Subarctic Pacific Ocean - Lowphox_09 viral metaG | ecosystem: Environmental > Aquatic > Marine > Oceanic | place: Subarctic Pacific Ocean | collected... | reverse complement strand
TGACAAGTTGCGCCATTTCTGACGCCCCTAGGGGCTTGTTGATGAGTGAGTCATTTACTGCAATGCCTGATTCTCTAGTAATGTCAGACTGCTCTCCGGAGTACCAAGACCACAGGCGCATCAAGACTCCAAACATTGCTGATTTGTTCCTTACAAGTGCAGAAACACTTGAGGCGACTTGAGAGGCTCTCAGTGAAGCCTCTGTAGCGGTCTTGACATTGGCGCCATATAAAAAATTAAGAGAGCTGCGATCCATCAGCTCCTCGACATGCTCAATTTCTTTTTGATGCCGCTCTAAGCTTCTGCCTGTAGGTTCAGCAAAACTAAAGTCTCCCGAGTCACCAGAAAGATCGACAGCCGTATTTGGGCCAAGGATCAATGGAGCGGGCTTGCCATCGGGTCCTACAGGTGCACCTTTCCTCACAGGGACTGGCATGGCACATTTGTGAAGCAGTTCCGCTAAGTCTGATCGCATCTGAAAATGCTGAATACTGAGGTCGGCTAATCCATCCATCGGGAGATCTCCCTGTGCAAATCGGCTTGTTGTGGCTCCATACCAAACCAATGGAACAATTGGTAAAGATGTAGTTGCCTCGTCGATTTTTTGATTTTCCCAACGGTTCGCATCAGTCTTGATTAGCCGAAAGCTTTCCACTTTGCCTGGCGTCAGCACATAATAAATAGGCTCTACCCTTGACCCAAAACGATTCTCCGCATCGGGGATATTACGCAGTTGCCTGACGGTAACTTGGTCAACACTTTCCGTGCCACGCTCGTAGCTGACATTCCAGTTAATTACATCGGCTCGATTTACAGAAATAAAGTAAGGATGGCGCCCATCATCCATCTGATCAAAGAAATTATCATTTCCATTGTCCGGCATCATGTCTACCATGACAAAAGTGCCGCCATCACGCAGAGTCAACTCATCGCACATAGTCATAAAGCTCTGCATGCTCGAGCCTTGCATGTCTACGTTTGCATTGTTAGCCTCCATGCTTTTTGGAGCATCGATAATTTTAAAACGACTTAATAGCCCTGCGTAGGACTTGATTGCGTCTCTGTAGATCGGGGTATATGTGGATCTATCCAGTCGTGCCTTGTATGCACCAACGGGTTCTGCGGGTTCTTTGTGTAGATACTTTTGTTTTGCCGAGCCAAGGCCCGTGCTGTTCATGATCGTCCAACAATCGTAGGCCTGCTCTAACTGAGGCAACAGACGCATCAATTCTGGACGATGGTATGAGACCAGACCAGGATCTGTTGTCGGATGAGAGATTCCGTGCATTGCAATCGCTGCGATGTAGTGAGCGTCATACTCTGAATAGTGACTCAGAAGGCTTCGCGCCATACTGATCCTTATAGGTTGCCGTGCAAAATAAAAAAGACCCTGCCAAAGCAGAGCCTATTAGCCTCAACTTCCCTGACTCGACAGTAGTACCTACATTCAATAGAAATGAAGTACAGACAAATCTTAGCGACTAAATGGCAAAGGTCAATCCCCTAGCCTTTTGAAAGAGAGACGCCCATGTCTCCGTGATACCTGCCAGTCTGTGAGTAGCCTCTTAGTGGCATCTCTGCAAGATCAGCGAACCTGAGCTGGCCCATTTTTAATCCAGGCCAAATCCTTAAAGGTGTAAACCTGTTGACATTTTTAATCTCCAGCGTGATCCTACCGTTGAATCCAGGATCAATGTAGCCAGCCAATAGATGCTGAAAACCCTCGCGAGCTCTACTGGATTTTAACTGAAACTGACATTCCATACTGTTGGGAATGCGAACCATCTCTGCCGTGTGAGCTAGAAAAAATTCCCCAGGAGCGACCCAAGTACCTTCCTTCAGAATCTTTCGCTTCTCAAAGGTGCACTCACGAGTCTCTGCATACATTTCAGGGCCAAGAGTTACATCAATTGATGCAGGATTGATCATTGATGGATCAAAAGGTTCTACAAGGCCCTGGCTCCTACATAGCTCGCGGATTTGAAAGTCTACGATTGTGCTCATTTCTTAGCCTTAAGAAGGTGTCCCAAGCATGCTGAACAACCCCTGTGTCAATAGGGATTTTTTTGTTCAGTCTGACTTGCTGTTCATACCAAGTGTATTGACTGCGGTAAAAATCAAGCGCCTGTTGCAGCTTAATATTGTCCGGATAATCTAACTTGTTGACATGCTTTTCATTCCACTTCATTCCGCTACTCGTTCCTCAGAATCAGCCTTAGCTAGACAAGCAGCATTTGTACAGCCCGCGACTGACTCAATGCTCCAACTGGTGCTGTCGTATTTGTCAAGGATGTCGAGAAAGTCAATGTTTTCATCTTGAGACACTGACTGGATTTCCATCAATGAATCATATTGTTCTTTTGAGATTGGCTCGAATGGCAGTCGGGGGAATGTTCCGCCATCAACATCGAAACGCGCAAGCAATGCTGCGGAGATGTATCCGCCATCATTTTGAATGTCTTTGTAAATCAATTTAGAAAGAACATCGATCTCACTCTCCCTGTATTCAATGGTGGCTGACGTGTTGTGATCTGTATACCATGCCTGGACTTGCATATAAAGGCCCCACTGAGCCGCTGCAGGTAGATCCGCTAGATCATGATCGTCACATCCAGGAAGGTTGGCCCAGCTCACTTCAGTTGGAATTTCAACCAGCACTTCTTGAACACGAGGATCCGCGATGTCATCTAAAAGATTGCCATTCTCGTCTCGTGCCGACTGAGCGGGAATTACACTGTAGCCGTACTCAATTAGCGCCGGAACCAATGGATCATTTACTCCTAAAGTGATCCGACGAATGAACCGCTGGGCCTTGGGAGGGTGCCAGCCACTAGATGCCCCGGTCAATAGACTCTTAGTCCCCGCGGGCTGGACAGTTGTGATGCGATTAGGGATGCGAAGGCCGCGAGACTTGCAATAGTCTTTGACCCCTTTGTGAGCAGAATTCCTCCACCGACGGAAGTACATTTGCTCAGTAGCTAAATAGGCTTTTGAACGACGCCCATCATCAGGACGGCCTTCCATCATCCAGTCAAGCCATTCAGATCCCAGCGCATGCACCAAGAAATCAAATAGGCCGGTAAAGCTAACGCCAACGATTGGATCGATTTCTCTCGAATACTGGTAACGTTCGTGGATGAATTCGTGGTTGAGCAGAGCAGCCACCTGAAGCCCTGCCGCTTCAAAAGCATTTTGCTGTGTTTTGATGTCGCCTGGATGGATTGTATTGAGATGAACCTCAGCAAGATTGCAGTGAAAGTCCCTGCCAATGATTTCGCCGCATGGATTCAATCCATACCTATCGATCCTGTGATTCATCTCTTTGTTGTCAATCTCACAGCCATGAACCATCGCTGCCAAATGATGCAGATAAGATCGAGCTGCTTCTCTTCCCTTTTCGGTATATACTTTTAGGAAATATTCTCGATATTCAGGTCGATTAAGAATGTCAACATTAGCTCTGGCGATGGCCTCAGGGACGTACTGAATTGCGCCTTCCCCAGACTGAAACTGCTTAGTTACAGCATCCTTAATCTCTTCAATAGATGGCTTGGTGTGATAACAACGAGTATGGTTTGCCATGCGAAGGGCTTCTTTCTTAGGGTCCACGCTCCAATTGCCTTCCGCATCTTGCTTATAAAGGCCTAGCTTTGCAGTACAGGCGTCAGCATCATCTTGACTGAATTGCCTCATACCTGCAGACCTACGGATATTGCCTGCTACTACAGCAGTCGCAGCTTCATCAATCAGCAAGCAAACTTCTACCGACGTCAGCTTTCGTCCCTGAGCGTCATTTAGCACGTCTACAACCTTCCTGAAGGCCTCCTCCAGCCTGACAGGGTTAGCGGTGCCGCCAAAGCCCTTAAGACGTTCTCCTGCCGATCGAACGCTGCCAAAATCTAGGTGCAGCCTAATAAAGCCCGAGTTAGAATTAATACCTTCAAAAGCCAGATCGATCAAAGCCTGGTAAGCCTCTTGCCATCCTTGCCTGCTGTCGCCTACATGAATCTGAACCAATCCAGAGGGCAGGACAGTATCAATCCTAGTTTCATCATGCCTAGCATCTTTCGGATAAATGCCGACAGGTGTCACCTCGACGATGTCAATTCTGTTTTTTACATCCGGAAGCTTATCAATCACATGCTGCTCTAAAACCGCACCGGTTCCAGAACCTTGCATGGCCAAGTCAACCAAAAGCCCGAACGCACTTAAGTCTTCAATATGAGTCGAAGTGCAGTTGTAATAACCAGAAAAATTAGCCTGCTTCTTGCTCCAAGCTGTGCCAGCGACCCAGAAAGCACGTCCAGAAGGGAAGGCATGCTGCTGTAACGCTTCACGCTTTACAAGCTCATATTCTTCTTCTGTAAAGCCACCAATTCGCGCAAGGTCGTCAACCGTGCGAGTCATCGCTTCCTTAAAGTTTTCGCGTGAACCGTTTTCTTTGCGACGACTATATGTGCGATAAAACACCGGCTCTGCAGAGGGTGCGGTGCTTAGAAATTCCTTCATCTATTTGAAGCGCGTAAGTAGAGGGTGCCAATTCAATTTAGCTGCGGCCGAGGCTTCTGCAGGATCTCTCAAGGAACTAATCAAGCTTCAGGATTCCAGTTCTTGTCACCCTTGGATAGCTGTCGTCAAAAATTTCTGCCGCGTGTTTTTCGTTTCGGGCTTTAACTACCGTTCTGCCATACCATGGCCCTCTCCCATAGGAGTCAGGGGTACCGTACCTGTAAATTACTTCAAACATTTTCAGCCTTCTATTTTGTAGAAAATTAAACATGACTATAGATCAAAAATTTTGCATTCAGGTTCCCAAGGGGTCTCCTCGCAGAATTTGGCCCAAAACGCAGAAGAATAATTAGACGAATCCAATTGCTCGGACTTCTCTTCGCATCGCTTGTTCTCACAAGTACAGCGTTGGTTTCGTTGCTTGCGGGTCATTTTTAATTGGTTAATAAATTAACGACGGCCTTGGCCACGATAAACTTTTTTACGTGTTGAAGATCCACGTTTGCGGTTTCCGTTTCCAATAGAAGTTTTTTTAGGCCTACGACCCATGACATGGCCCTCTCTATGCTGATGACTGTTTAAGTTTTTGTACATAAGGCTAATGTTTACTATTCCAATATATCAATCGTTATTGAGCCTGTCCCAGATGTCAACATACATAAAATCGCCAGGATGAGGAAGCCCGTACTCCTTGCAAACTTCTACCAGCTTCCTGTACTGCTGCCATGCAAACCATTTCAGTTTATAATTCAAAATAAATATCTCCATTTTAAGCGAAATGTAAGTGCAGATAACAATTGATTGTTTTGGCCAGCAGACAAACGCAACGCTAATAAATGCTGCAATAATAAAATTTGATAGGATTACCGGATCAGTCATGTCAGCACTCAACGTATACATTGCATACCTCAACACAAGACGGAAGAATTGACTGTGCTTTTACTACTGCATCGCCAGCCGTTAAAGCTGATACGTGCATTAATCTTTTCTGACTAATGCCATCGATATAAATCACCTTGTAGGTGAGTTCTCGACATTGCGTTTGCAAAGCAAAAGATTTCAATCTGTGCTATAAGTTTGCCGGTTTTTTAAAAAAACACAATTTCAGCGTGCCTTGCCTCTAAAAAAGCTTGCCAGCTCTATAAAACCTCCAACAGGCTGTTCATCAATTTCAATGTAAGGGACTGTCTGCCATTTATTTGACTTGCCATTGATTTCTCTGTATTCCACTTTTTTCAGGTCTAAAAGCCGTTTAGCTTTTACGCACCATGGGCAATTTGACATAGTATAAATTGTGGCGATCATAATCAGAAAGACAAAAGGCAATATGCTTAAGTCTAGCGAAGCAAGGGCTTGCAGGTAAACCAACTGATAAAGACATATATTTTTCGCAGCCAAGTGCAAGTCACTGCTAAATAGGTAGAGTCAAGGGTTTCAGCAGAGGCATGAGAGATCCGCGTAGATGAAATCATCTTAAACATATCCTTGGGCTCAAGAGAGACATACATCGTCAGCTTCTGCGTCAAGGCTTGTGATCCTCAAATAACAGTTCACTGGCTATAATATCTTGCCTTAATATCTTTTCAATATGAGCTAGCACTCCCTCAGAAGTGTCTATGCAGACGTTGGGCCTTACTAATGTCCTAAGTTGCTGCAAATAATGTGGCTCAGCCACTGAGACTACAGCCATAACGCTATGTGGAGTTAGGTCCACCAAAGAATAAGATTCAAGCTCCGAAATTCGTAAAGACAACCACCTTAATGCTGGGTTGTGAACGTAGTCTAAGAGTTGCCTTAAACGATCACGAAGCCCCGGTTTGTGAACATATATTCTTAGCATCCTTCTTTCAGACATTGTTCTTGTTTCAGTTACAGTCCTTGTCGACCACTCAATCTTTTTTAAAGGTGCTGCTCTGTTCCCCCAGCCTTGGGCAATACTTACGGCCTCTTTGTCATTGTTAGCAAGAACTCTTGCAGCCCTATCGATGTAATGAGCTCTTAAGGCTTTTGAACGAAGTCCATCTATAAGACGCTTTAGGCGCGACTCAACCTCAGTCACCTTTGCAGTGTCACTTTTGTCTAAATCTGCAGCCCATGTATCAATAATCCAATCAAGCCAACTCGGCGCCGTAGCAATGTAATGATATAAATTTTGACCACTCCTTAAAATTTCATCAGGATCCTTGCCTTCCGGCAGATTCACTACATTAATTGAGATCTCGCCAGCCATAGCCATTGAGCCTGCTGATCCAATAAAAAGCTCGGAAGCTTTCTTCCCTCCCTGGTCTCCGTCAAAACACAGAACAAAATTCTTAGCTCCACGAGCTAGCCTTTTTAATACATCAGGCTCGGGTGCTCCGGTGCCTTGCAATGCCACAACGTTTCTAATGTTGTGCTGCCACATACTGACCACATCCAAGTGCCCTTCGACAAAGATCAGACTGGCCGCTTCTCTTGCATATTGCTTGGCTCTTACCTCATTAAAAACTAAAGACTTCTTCTTGAAAATGACAGAATCTTCGGAGTTTTTATACTTGGCAGGCTGATCAATTGTGGTCCGACCCGTAAAACCTACTATCTCATTGCGATGATTTAGTATTGGTATCGTAATTCTTTGTGCAAAAAAGCCGCTTGGAGCAAATCCGATTTCAAATTCTTTTGATGCCTCTGCCGTAATGCCTCGGTCAATTAGTAATTGCCTAATTCGTTCCGCACGATCATCCTGCAAGTTGAGTCGGTAAGCTGCATGCTCTTTAAGCAGTCTGTCTATAAAGGACTTTCGCTCTTGCCTGTTAGCCAGATATTCTTGCTGGTCTCCACCGTCTATTTCAATAGCAATTCCAGCAATATCTGCTGCACGTTCAACCGAGTCGACCCAGCCTAGGCCGTATTTTTTGGCTATGTAGTCAATGGCATCAGCCTTTGTCCTGCATACAGGACAGAACATAAAGCCTTTATCCTCGACAATGTTCAACGAAGGAGAATTATCGTCATGCCACAGGCAATGCGTATTAAATTCCCGGCCAGACCGTTTTAACGTGCCCCCAGACTCCTCGACGATCGCCGCTAGGGAATAGTCTTTTATTGCCTGTATCGTGCGTTGAGAAATGCCCATACGCCAATCTATCTAAAAAACGTTGCCTTGCAACCGACCTCCCTCCATCTTTTCCCATCCTTCTAATAAATCAATTTCACTGTCAGACCAGTCGGTTTCCCTGCATCCCATTGCCCTTAATAGATTATTAACGGTTTTTTTAGGCACGACATTGCCGAGGCCGGTAATGTACAAAGCAATCTCTCTGATAATTTGCTCATCATCTAATTCCAATAAAGATTTAGTAACAATGTCGACATACGAATCAGCAAAGTTCAATTCGCTAGGCTCAAGGGGCTGCGTAGGATTTGCCTGATCCTTGAGTTCCAACGGCGGTCCTGAACAAACCTTGCGGACTTCCATCCACTCTTCTCTCTCTATTCCAAGTTCTTCTGCAATCTCAATATCGTTTGAGCCTCGATATAAAAGTTTTCTTCCTTTGACCCAGTGCTCTCGCATCTTATGACTTAGGCGTACCGCATATGTCTTGTCGCGAACCCAATGCAACAGTTCTCCACGTATCGTAGGAATCGCAAGACTTGAGAACCTCATGCTTTTGCCTGTGACCGGGTGCGGCTTGTTTGGGTCGTATCTATACGCAGCTTTACACAGGCCTTCAAAAGCCACCGACTCCAATGTCTGATAGTCAATTCCTGTAGATCGCTGTATACGCCAAGCTTCCCTCCTGGCTAGATTTAAATTGTCAGACGCAAGCCTCTGTTGTAATGGCGACATCGTAAATTTTTGAGTTTTACGCGCCACAATATTAAATCTTTACATCATTGTATCAATAGTAGGAATAGCTCTATCTCCTCTACCCCACGTAACTTCTGTCATCTGTGGTGCAGATCTTTGACTGCAATAATTAATAGCCATTGTCAGGCTGTCGACCATGTCATCATTTTTTGATGCCGGAAACAGGCTAAACTCGTTAATAAATGCATCAAGCCAGGGAGAACTAGCGGGCAAGAATACATTGCCAGCTTCAACTACTGGCACAATCCCAGAAGCTCTGGCTGTCTTACTTTTTTCAGGCCTAAACCCTACAAGTCCAGGCACTTTTGTAGACATCATTTGGTATACGGCATATCCAGAAGCCGCTAATTCAATTACTGTCCCTGATAAAGAGTGGCGCTGATAAAGCCTTGAAATCATTGCCATTGTGCCAATTACATCCAGCTTTTCGCGTACCATATCTAGTACATAAAAACGATTTCCAGCCTGCCCCACGACAGTTCCGACAACGTAGTCGCTTTTCTTTGTGTCAGTAAATGTACAGTCAACAGAAAGCATTACACGCTGAAAGCTAGGCATGGTGTCGTCCCAGCTATAATACTGCCACCATTCAGGTGAAAACATATTGCCGCCTTCAGGCGCAGGTCTTTGTTGGTAAAGAGATGCAAAATCTCTCGAACCGATAGCCTCTCTTATTCGCTCTAAGTCATCTTTGTCGTACCTCTGCGGGCACAAAGGCTCATCTGGCTTATCTCTCCAGTCAGAAATAATATTGCAATGCTCAGGAAGCAGCGGTCGGCTGTCCTCCTCCTCATACAACGCAGGCAAGTCAACAATTGTCCAGTTCTCTCTGCCTTTTTCAGATACGTTGCTCTCGTTCTCTAGCAGTTGACCAATCATGTCATTCTCTGCCCACCTAGTTTGAATAACTACGATAGCCCCAACGTGCGGCTCAAGCCGTGTATATAAATTTGATGTATACCAGTCATTAAGCTTATCCATCATTCGCTGGCTTTCTGCATCCTCGCGGTTTTTTACCGGGTCGTCGATAATAAGAAGATGCCCTGAGCGGCCAGTAACTGCGCCTCCAACCCCAGCCGCCCATAAGCCGCCGCCCCTTTCAGTACCCCAAGCATTAACAGCTTGAGACGTAGGATTTAAAAGGCCTCCGGCTTCCTTAAAGAACTCTCTTGCTTTTCTACTAAACCCTTCTGCGAGCTCAGCGGAATAAGAGCTAACCCCGACATATCTATCAGGATGAGCCAACAAATAAGCAGCAGGCAAAAGCTGCGAAGCAAGAAGAGATTTTCCATGTCTTGGTGGCACCTGCAAGATGAGTCGCTGACAATCACCGTCAATGACCCTTTGCAATTCTTTGATGACTGTTGCATGAAACCTGTAAAATTTGTACTGCGGAAAAACTTTTTTTATGAATTTCCAAAAAATAATATCCTTGCCAGGCCCTCGTTTCGCTTTCTTCTCTTTGACTGCTTTGACAAGATCTTGGCCCGTGGAGGCCAGTTCTAAATAATCACGACCCAGTTTTGACGACATTGTTATTCATCCAAAGGAATTTCATAGACATCGACCTCTTCGACGTCGCTTCTTGAGTCTTCAAGCTCTTGGTCGACGACATTCATTAATTCGTTAATACCGAGTGATGTAGCCCAAGCCTGACGTCCAGAATCGCTAATGTTAGCGGCTGCTCTCATTAGTCCCGAAACTAATCCCATTGGAATCACCTCTCCTTCTGACTCAGCCTGTGCAATCCTTTTTTTAATTATATCCATTAAATCAGAGCTGACATCCATCATCAGCTTGGCCTGATCTTCGTTTGCTTGCCTAAATTCTTGTATTGCCTTTCTTTGTTTTGTTTTTTCGATTTTGCTAGCCTGCTTAAATGCTGCTGTGATTTGCTTCTTGTCGAACGCTGCTGCTCTTTTCTCCCAATTATATTTCTTAGACCAATTACGTGTCTGCTCCGGACTTAGGCCAATAAACTCAGCAGTATCAACAATACTTCGACTGCCTCCTGAATTCATGTAAAACTGAAAAGCACGATATTGCTCGGCGTTTTCATGCCTGCCTGCCTCATTTACTGAATAACCACGGGTAAAACTGTAAATTGGTCCTGGAGCAACTTCAGCCTTCCACTCCTTCCATGATTCTGAATTACTACTCATTCTTTATAGGCTTGTCGGGGTAGTCTGCCGAAGACTTTGCTTGGCAGTGAATGCAAATATGGGTAAATTTAGTGTCACTAGAAAGATCTTTAAAATAATGAGCCAAAAGGCATGTTCCGCAGGTTTTACACCACCTGGACGGAATGATATTATCGGTAAAAAACCTTACATCATTTAACATCACAAAGTTCTGAAGAATTTTTGGGCGGGCATGTTATTTATATAATCATATGCAAAGGTTGGCAACACTGGCCAAATAATTTCTTGATCTAATTTTTCCGCAAAGCCTAAATAGCTATTCTCTCGTTTTGATATGTAGCCCCGGATCAGTCCAGTCTCATGACAATGATCAATGCAGGCATCTTCTAGATCCAGTGGCAGGCCAGACAACGCGGAAGAGTGACCACTTCCTGAAGTCTGTGAATCCCAAAGCATCCTTAGGCCCTCAGGGGTGCCGCACGGGTCCATACATCCTCGACTAGCTAGGCATCTGGCACGGTTATTGAAAGTATCGAAGCTACTCTTGTCACAATCTTTGCACTGACTCCTCCTTCCCAGCCTGCCTTGCGGATTTTTACAAAATTGGCTTAATGCTTTATTCTGACCACACTTCCTGCAGACTTTTTCAGCAACTGCCTGAGCTTCCATCAAACAAATACTGCTTCATATATTGTAGGCAATTCTTTTTTGAAGATTCCTAAAATTGACAAGGCTATTAGCCTATGTTCAAGCTGCGTTTCTTTTGCAGATCTGCATGATAAGTAGTGAATCCAAGAGCGAATCGTGCCCGACATATAAAGCCTTGTTGGCGTTCCAAGAGGCAAGATAGATCGAGCGCACTCCTTGGCCACGCCTTTTGAAAGCAACTCTTCATAAAGACTAAATATATCACAATACATTTGTTGTATCTTCTTATTCATTACGTCAATTTCTTGAAGATCCAGGTCGTCATGGCTGGCCTGTTTGTTTTTAAGATCTTGACGGCGCAAATGAGGCAAGCCAATCGGAGGCAGATCAGTAGCCGACGAGTAACGCTGGCTAAATTCTTGAAAGGAAAAACTGCGGTGACGAAGAATTTGCGCTGCGATTGCACGAGTTGTATTGATCTCTACCTGCATGGTAGCCATTTCAAATGGAGACACATGCTGATGTTTAAGTAAATACTTAATTAGCTTTGGAGCCGTGTCCATATTCCCTTGGTTCCGAGGGTTCGAGACCCTGGCCATATAGACAATCTGTTTTTCGGCATCCGGAGTAATTGAGACCAGACTTGCGTCATGGACTTCTGGTTGCATGATGTAATTAGTCATCAGAAAAGATCTTCGTCTGGGGTGGGAATTTCAAATGATTGCTTAAATCCTCTGTACCAGCCAGGATAAGAAAGGCTCCTTAGCTGTGGTTCCTTGTTGGGCCATTTCCCTAGTTCAGAACATGCGCTGTAGATCTTGACGGCAGCATCACTCTTTGCTAGGCCTTCTCGCATCATGCGATCGTCTACTTCAAAAAGATCGACGGTGTAGGGGGCTTTACGTTCTACAGCTACGAAAATAAATTTAAAGGGCTTTTTGTAGGCAATCTCTGCCGCCCGCGCATAAAAGGCTGCTTGAAAATCGTATCCGAGTGACACGACCTTCTTTGCAAAAATGTCAGGCTCTACACAGTCAGTCGTCTTTAGGTCAAGAACGATGCCTTCGTCTATTAGGACACGGTCCAGTCTGGCCTTGCATTTAATGTTGTGCCAGTCCCAATAGATCGAGACCTCATTGTTTTTGATGTAATCAGGCTGATCATCGTCGAACCATTTTAGGCGATCCAAGGAATTAGCCATACCCAGAACAGATCCCCAAGGATCGTCCTTACCACCGCAACCTAAGACTTTGCGCTTGCCAACTTGGGCCTTCCATGCTTTGCCTTCTTTAGTTGACAGTGACAGTCCTTCTGGCTTCATCACGTACTGCTTTTTAAAAGCCTCTCTACCGTCTAGTTTTAAACAATGCAAAGCAGTGCCCATTTCCATCGCTGGAGTAGGCAGAAATCTGTTCTGCAATGCAGCTCTAAAGTGAGCCGGACTTTCTAGGATCTTTTTCAGGCTTGACTGATTGCAACCAGGCTCTCGCCGGTAATCGCCGTCTGCTTGGTTGTAGCAAATTTCTGTCAAAAGACTGCAAGCATATAAATTAGTGTAGCGACAATTTTTTGATCTTTATACGCCACACAGAATCTTTCTTTGCAGCTTTTGTCCATCGAACTTGGATCTCAGGAATGATTGACACACGATCGTCAACCCAAAGGATGCGGTTTGCTGAATCCATTAATGCCCCGATAATATTGTCTGCATCAGCCCTCCCTTCACCTTCTATATCTATCTCAAGTCGAATAGGGCCTTCCAAAGGCTCATGCGGCCATTGTGCAGACAGTTGTCTTACCATTTCCTTCTGCTTACTCTTGTATTCTTTAGGCATGAAAGTGCCTCTCGAAGTGACTCGAGGTCGAGCTTTAGAGAATAGTGGCATGTGAACTTCTAGTTCATACTCGAACGTAAGTGCCATCTTTTCTCACACCAAACCATACTCCCATTTTACAGAACGTTTCAACAATCTCTTGTTCACTGAATCGCTCCAAGTCTTTATTTAGATCATCAACAAGGTGTAAACCCTCGTTCCATCCCATATCGTTCATTTCATTTTTATCAGCCAGCAATTGATCGGCGTCATTAGCCTGAGACTCAGCCTCCATTAGCTGGTCAGAAAAACGCTCGAGGTACCAGATGGCCTTACTGATGTCCTGACGGGTAAGAGCTGGATCCTTACGTCCCGCACGAGCAATGTACTTAATAGCATTACCTAGATGAAAGGACAGTTCCCAGTCCTCAATCACATCAATAGGCTCAAACGTGCGACCTTTGGAATAGTGTGAGGGACTGTTTACTTGATCGTTACTCATCGTTCTTCTGGTAGTTTAATGTTGCGGTTGTCACAGACTCGAGCTGTTTTTTGTTTTCTGGCTAGCCAAACGCTGGTACTTTTCCTGTCAGAAAAGACTACTGAACCTTTTTCCCATGCAGCCCCAGTAAAAACATACACCTCCTGGCGTTTTTTAAATGAACGCATTGGCAATGGATCTTGCTGCATCCATTCAGCAGCTTTAATCGCTGCTTTCTTGTATCTTACTGTGCCATCCTTTAGAACTCTCAAGCTTTCTCCTTATAATGCTAGGTAGGCTGCCATCAACCCCAGCCACTGCTTTTATAATTGTAGGCAAGTTTTTATCGTTTTCGCCCAAGTTTAGTTCCCAAAGATCTTTTTCTTGGTCATAAAGAAGAATTCCAGCCGCTGTCATTTGACCGATCGTCTGTTCGACAAGCCATTGGATTCTTGGAACATTGCAATAATCTTGCGGGCAGTCTTCCCAATCCGTGTAACGCTCAGAGCTGTTGCACAAATGCAACATTGAATAAATCACTTCGTCAGGCCTTACTCCGCCCCTGAAAAGAAGAGTTGCCCATATAAAAGGTTTGACGTCGGCAAACGTCGACAGTGGGATGTCGTCATAGAGAAGACCGACTGATCCAGAGATCTCGTAGACGCTTTCTATGTTCATAGTCAAAAAAAAGAAAGCCGCCCGTTAGGACGGCTGAATTAATTAGAAAGGATCAGAAGCTGGCGTTTCGGCTGGCTTGTTGTCCTTCCAAGGCTGATTGACGCGAGCGTCTTTCAGATCAAGGTACGTCTTGTCGTTGTAGGTACGCTGCACCAGTTGCCCGGAAACACAGACGAAATCACCACGTTGCAGTCGAGAGACTAGGCCTTCAGCTTGCTTGCTGCTGACCTGGACCTTATAGAACTGACCGGGACGATCATCACCTTTGTGATAGAAAGATTCAGTGTCACGAACGGAAAACTCCGCGACCTTGTAAGTGTCAGTGATCTGACGCAGGGTTACTGGCTCAGTGCCTGCTTTGCAGACGACGGTACCAGAAACAGTTGCTTGTGCCATGGTGGGGTCCAAATAAAGGCTTAGGCTAATTGTAATGAACTTCTGCTAATTGTCTCCAGTCATATTGCGTGTTCGTCTTTCTTTGCTTACCGACATGCTTGCGTAAGATCCTCATCGCCTTGTCATACTCAGTCTTCGCCTTCATGGTAGACATTTTTGTTTTGGCACCAATAATCAGGAACCGTTGACCTTTCAATCGTCCAAAAATGATTTGACGATGCATTTTGCTTAGTTTTGCGTCATCGCACAATTTGTCCAAACAAAATGAAGCGTTGGAGAGAGGGTGACTTTCATACATTGAATTCTCCTGAGAAATGACTTCCATCAAGCATGTCGTAGCTTTTTCATGATTCTTTTCTTGCTGTTGCGGTTTGTCCAAAGATTCCATACCCATAGCTTGTATTGCTTGGCCCAGTATTTCCTTATTTTTTGTGCCGCCTTTATAAGGACTTTTGGTGCCATAGTTTCGCCAATATATAGCTTCACGGGCAGTGCCCTCAGGAATATATATCAAACGCTCCTCCAGATGACCGCCTCTGCCGACTGATTGCTTAATCCAAGGCAGTGCATAGGTTGAAAACGTATAGCCTCTGTGTGGATCGAATTTTTCTGCGGCTCTATTTAGGCCTGTGACTCCATACTGAAACAAATCAGGTATGCACTCTGAAGTCATCGTAAGGTGTGGCCGTTTGTAGACAAACTGTCTGACAACCGATGGAATTAGTAAAAGATTGTGCTGAACAATCTTGTTGACGAGCTTACGATACTTTAGTTTATATTTGGCTTTGGCGGCTTCGTCAATTAGATTTTCTGCCTTGTAAAGAAGAGCATCTCTTCGTTTGGCAAGTTGAATGATTTGCTCTTGAGGAAGGACGGGGAAGCGGCTGGCATTGTCTAACCAACTTGTAATTATGTCAGCCAAGGATTGTTTGTATCTTGCCCTTTAATAATGACAAGCCTCCCCCTATCCGTCAAGTTGCAATAGTTAAAATTGTACTAAGAACCCGTCGAAAAATCTAATAAACTCGCTGAGCTCACCACCCTGCTCCGGCTGCTGGCTGGACACTTTTTGGCGCATACTTTTTGTTCAACGCCTCCGCCGTTGTTTTCTGCAGCGTTTCGATGCCACTTGTAAATTTGCCTCCGAGCTTTTCGACAAGGATTTCGACAACATTTGGATTGACACCAATTTCAAGAGCTTTTGCCCTAAATGCTTGCTCAGTCACGTCAGACGCCTTGGCAACCTCCGCAGTGGCCTGGGTAGTAGTCACAGTCGTCTGGCTCTTTGGGAGCGTTTGACCTGTCGTCTGGTCATCTGCAGACCCTGCGTAGCCTGATTCCATTGGCATCTTTGCCCACAATTCAAAAGCAAGCCCAAACGTCATGGCAGCAGCCATGCACATTCCTCGCCGTTGTGTGTCGGAGATATCACGAGAGGAGATGTTTTCGTACTCAATTGACTTATTGCGGTTGTCCATCACAGCCTGCGGAACGGCCGGTGTCACAGTCCCGTCAATATTTTTAAAACAGATCAGCAAGTAACCACCTTTGGGGGCTTTGTGCAAAATGCCGCCATCTGGGCTGGACACATAGTCGACAACCCATCCAGGGGCGTGCTGATGAAGAAGGTTTACGGTGCGAGCCCAGTTGATATAGCTGGCTTCAAAGCGCCCAGTACCGATTTTGTCGACAAGATTCTTTGTTGCGATGCCAGCAAGATTGGGGATTTCGGACATTTGATCAGAGTCAATTATTCGGAATGTACAGGACGAGTCGAGAGCTCATCGAAAATCTTTCTGTGTTCTGCCTCTAGAAATCTCGTTTGATCCAGCTTGCGATGCTTTTCTCTCCATTTCCGATTTTTCCACAAGCTGTACTCAGTCGGATTTTCAGCAATGTAATGAGTCCTGAATGCCGACAGATACCACCGGGGCCATATCCGAGTCCCTGAGACGAGCTTCCACAGCTCGGGTTCCTTCTCAGGAGACCAAAGCATGAGCCTGCCAATTGCTTTACCGCCTTGCTCATAAGCCTCCCGACTCTTGCTTTTCCACCCCCTTGGCTTACTCAGGCTGCTGGCTGGTCTTACTTTTTTTCGACGGCCCATCTCTTGTATTGGATTTATATTCAATATATTCATATATAAGAGGGGTGGACAAATTGTCGAACGTCAGTGGACAAAAAGTCCAACGCGAGTGGACAAAAAGTCCAACAAAATCGGCCGACTAGTGGACAAATTGTCCTGTGGAAAACCCTGAAGGAAAAAGCTTTAGCTTTTGTTCATTAAGCAATATGGACAGACCACCGGAGATCGATACACTCCAAAGGAGTCTGACCCATCGCCCCACGTTGAAAAGGCAAACGGCCTGTCAAGTACTGAGGTTTTTGTGTTCCCATGAACACTTTTCGGGAAAGCAAAGACCTGGCAATGTCATCAAAAGAACACAAGGAGGTTTCTGCCGTGAGAATTATTGGGCCTCCATGCGAGTCCAACTTCACTCAAGTTCCCAATCAAGTCTTGAATTGCGACTGGCCTGCAGGCGCGAAGATTTTGTGGATGCAACTGCACAGCTTGACGAGAAAAGGAAAGAGCGATCCACTGCCAAGGCGCTTTGTTGGAATTGCAACAGAGCTTGGAATCAGCAAAAGTGCTTTTTTGAAGTCAACAGAAAGACTGCGACTGCTGGGTGGCTTAAACTGTACGAATGGACAGTGCCAGTTGCTGTTGCCGATTGAATCAAATGATTCATTAATTCAGCCAACCGTTGTTAATGTTAATGACGAAGTAATTTCCGTAAAAGATCTTCCTGAAACCATACAAGCGTCTATTGATTCTAAAGCGAAAAGAAAGCCTAGTGGTGTTTCTCCTGAAGTATCTTGGCAGGCAATAAAAGAAGTATGGGACGCAAATAAACCTGAAATTTACTTACAAATGAAAGAACCTTTTGATAAGATGGCATTTATTGCTTTGGAAACTCACGCCAAAAGATTGCACATTGAGAGGCCTAATTATCCATCTTTCGTTTTGCAGGTACTTAAAGGTTTGGCTAAAGACAAATGGTGGCCTACGGCAGGAAACTTGAAGATTTCAAGTGTGTTCGGAAGAGGTGCATTGTCGGACGATAAGTTTGAGCGAATTGAAGGTTTTTATAGAGCTGGAGAAATAGATATGAAACCTAGATTTGATTGCACAAATGATAAGCATTGGATTAAGTGGTACAATTTCAACAGGGTCAGTATTGACACGGTTGAGCAAATGACCTTTGATGATAGAGACTCTGCTCAAGAATTTTTAACCGACTTTACAAGACCTGAGAGGCCTGCAAATGTAGCGAGGATTGTCTTTATCCAAGGAACAAACAAGCCTTTTCACTGGTCTCTACAAGGCGATTTAAGATTTCACTATTTACCTGAGTTTGCATGACTAATTTACCAAGCTACATACAACAAGCAGTTGACCTCGGGCTGCTGACATTGACTGACGGCAAGATAAGTGATGTCAATAAAGAAGCGACTGAAACTATCATTGGAATCAGCAGGATCGTAGAGAAGATACAACCAACCACTGCAGTTAGCGTCGAAAATACAACCGATCAGGAAGCAATAGTTCTATGTAGAACCTTAAGTGTTCCCAGCGGAGTCGCAAAGGAATTATGGTCAGAATTGCGAATAAGTATTGGCGTAGGGCATGATCAGCCCCTGCCAGCTTCATTGTTTTCGACAAATATTTTTCGCGCTATAAGTAACGAAATTGACAGAACCTTTCTTGGCGAAAGAAATTCAGAACTAATTAATCGCGAGTCGTTGATACGGGAGTATCAGGCCTTGCCTAAAGAATCTAGAATTGTCGACCCAGTAGTTTTTGTTGATGCGATTAATACACTAAGTGCCCATGATGCTATGGACGCCTACGGTGATTCAGAGTCTGAATGGGGAGTTGCTTTAGACCTTCTTAGGCAATCAAGAGTTAAGGCTATATATAGAGAGACTATGCAGTCTGTCATTCAAAGCAATCGTGCTGACACCAAGATCGAAAAGACTATTGAGTTTCAGCAGCAAAAGCTTATGGAATGCTTGGGAATGCTGAGAGGTTCGATAGGACAGCAAGGTAACGCCAAATCCATGGCAGAAATGCTGTTTGGCGTGCAAGGTCGCATGGGACTGATTGACAAGGTGTTGACAGCAGAAAGAGCCGTACAGCCTGTGAGCACTTCTATTCCAGCTATTGACATTGATATGGAAGGTGGTGTCTATCCTCCAGGGACCATGTTTAACGGAGGGCGTTTGTTTACTCTGGCTGCACGAACAGGCGTAGGTAAAACGGTTATCGGGGCGAATATTGCGGTAGGCCTAGCCAAAGGTGGGTTGAAGGTTGGTTTTATTTCAGCCGAATTAGATGAAGACGAAATATGGACTCGTATTTCAGCTTCTGCAACTAGACTATTAAATCCAAATACAGACTGGGCCAGTGTTGGTCAAATAAAGCAGCCACAAGAATACGAAAGAGAGAAGGTCGGCGCAAGACTTTCCATGGCGTTGGGCATCTTGCAACAGTCAGGGGGAGAAATCCATGTGGAAGCCCCTTGGGGCGCTGATGTAATGAATGTAGTATCAATTTTGCGTAGCATGAAGGCAAAAAACCCTGACATGAGAGCAGCGGTAATTGATCATTTTCATTGTCTTGCCAGACACAGAGGTGCTCCTTCCCAAGATTCCGCAATGATGGAAGATCGTGCTTACAAGCTGATGACCACAGCCAAAGAGCTGGGGATCGATCTGATTGTCTTGGCACAAATGAATCGTGTAGGGATGGACCCGTTGTCATCAAAAAGTGCTCCTACCCTTGATCAAATCCGTGGAACTGACGCTTTGGCTCACGTAAGTCATGCTGTATGGATCGTCAGAAAACAAATAGAAAAGTCTGTTGATCAAGACAATAATTACGTTGATCGCTTCACGAATAAACTTGAGTTATGGCATACAAAAACTCGCGGCAGGCAAGCAATTTGGCAAGGTCATGCAGTCAAAGGTCTGAAAGAACGCGTAGATTGCTCTATTCTTGACGTCGACTTCCCGTATTGCGTTGTAGCGACTGATAATACCTTGTTACAGGTAAACTGATAGAAAGATATGTTAGAGATGAGAAAGCGTTTTTTCATTATTGCCTTAAATATTTCTCAGGCGTTGATTTCTTTTAACGAAAGCTGTTTTGCATTTGTGGATCTATGCTTGACAAAATTAAAAACCTTTGTAAATTTCGTTATCGCCAGTATTTCTTACTTTTTTCTTAGAAACATTAACTCACAAAGATTGCGTTATTACGAGAACATCGTAAAGCAAACTCAGCAAAATTCAACTAATGTAAAGCAACAGCAAATAGAGCTAGACCTTTTGACCAGCGTGCAAAAACTTAGAGATCACGCCGTCAGAGAAGGTGACTGGACTGACAATCACTCTATTGCACTAGAAGCTATCGGCAATGCTTTGATCCAGGAGATGGACTGGGAAGAGGATTTGGTGCATCAATACCTGAAAGAAGTGGTTGAAACAATTCCTGGACTCTATTATGGCAACGAAGAAGCCTAGCTAACATTCACCGCGCTGTAGGGCGTCAAGAATCCCTTGTTTCCTGACGTACATCCCCACTGTTGGCCCTGAGAAGAATAAAGGCCTGCAATAATAGATGATTTCCCCATTCTTTTCTGAAACATGCTGCGTTGGAGGTATTGCTGATCCAGTCGAACGTAAATTATGTCCGTCAAACATATATCCAGGCAACCAAGATAGAATTGCTTGCATTACTGCCACAAAATGCAAATTAAGAATACCTATTATTCAAACTTCATGTACCAACCATCTGATTCACTAGCAATCAGCCATCGCTTCATAAGGTTTTTACGCGAATATCGTTGAGATTTGCCAGATTCAGCAGCCTTTGAAACAAATCCACCATTGACTAGGTCTAATTCTCCATATGGATCGTGCACCCAAAAATATTTATCGTCGTATCCAATGACGCAGATCCAGTGGCCACCTCCAGACGGGCTGTCAATGGCTCCAGAATGCAGAATGCCAATAGGTACCGGCATGCCAGTGTCTAGCTGGCTAATTAAATCTTGCTCACTGCCATCCATGCAAAACGAAACATTGTAACCAAGACTTCTTGCGGCGTTAACTTGGGCTTCAGAAGACACCGTGTCGCCATGCCTTAAGACTACATTCAAGTACCAATCATCGTCGCCTTCCATGGCGATTGGATCAACAAAGTCCATAGCCATTGCCATTGAACTTGTAAAGCACATTCGCTCGCCATGAGAGGAGATACTGTCACGTTGAGAGTAGTAAGGCACGTCAAGACTTGAAGCGTTTTTGACATTACCTCTGTGTGTAGCCTGAGAGCCCTTGTAAGCCTCTTTAAAGGTTTCTAGTATGTCTTTGTCTATGGATGCCTCTAGATCCCTCCAGGCTTCAATCTGATGGGCCTCTGACCTATAATAATAAGCAGCTCTTTCCAAAAAGCTTTCACTTTGATTTTTATGTAAGTTCATGACATTAATAAGTTTTCTGGAATAGCTTGGGTCCGTGGCATAACCTTCTAATTGCAAAAGCTCTGCACACTCTTCTGGGTCAGCAGCTCTGTTCACTCCTTCGTAAGACTTGTAGTCGTTATACCAAAGCTTGACCAAGTATTGGATGCATTCTTCAGGCGATTGAAAATCTTTAAATTCGTCAACGATTGTTATAAATTTACTGCCGTCCCACTCATTCGTTTGATGCTTAGTGCCTGGACTTCCTTTTATACCAAAGTAATTAAACTTGCCGCTTAACGCTGTCCCAAAAGCACTCTCTAATGCCCATTGAGCTGCGACTACCTCAGGAAACTTGGCTCCTGCGTCTTTCGCGATATTCAATATTGTTTTCCAGTCAGTCATGTTTACGTTTGCTGAAAAATAGGCTACCATAGTATAGGTAGTGAATTTTTAGCTCCATGTACAAAGAATTTAGGCGTGATTTTATTTTTTACACCCAAGTTCCAAACCATAAAGTGATTAAAGAGTATCTTTACCAAAAAATTATAGACCAAGGTCAAATTGGCGAGACTTGGGAAGATTGTGACGTGGCTACCAATTACTACTCACCAGGAAGCAATGATTTTCTTAAAGAGCAATATATTTTAGAATCGATTGCTTACAAGCCCTTAGATGAGATGGCTAACGAAACAGAGGAAATATCTCCTAAATCTATACCAGATCCTAACGGATCGTTTGTAGAAGATATTTGGTACTCAATCTATAACAAAAGAGGACAATTTCAGGCAATTCATAATCACGCACCATATTCGGAAGAGTTGGTACAAAAAAAGCTTTTCTTTTCATTAATTTCAGGTATCTACATTCTTTCAATGCCTGAGAACGTTAAAAACACAACTGTTTTTACAAGGGAAAAAGAATGGTTTGCCCTTGATGGATTATACCCCAGAGAGTCTATCGATACTTCAGAATTAGACGATATTAAAGAGGGAACTGTAATACTGTTTCCTTATTATATGGATCATTACGTCAAGCCACTAAAAGATGACGTAGAACGTATCACGATTGCCTTTAATATTATGTCATCATACGACGGATTCGTAAATGGTTAAGCTTGAGATTCAGTCCAAGTAAGGCGGCCTGCAATCTTAAATGGTGCATCGCCAGTCACTTCTGCAGTGTCGACAATCCGCGCTGCAATTGTGATCAAGTCAGGCCCGTTTGGAAAAACATTGTCTCCTCCAAGGATTGAGTTGCCCAAGTCAGTGATTTTAGAAAGATCGAAGTCAACGGCTTCTGAATTACGCTTGCCAGTACTGTCAACTTGGCCTCCTGATGCACGGAGACTGAAGACCGGAGTTCCGCCAACGATGGTATCACCTTTAACGTGCTTAATAAGCTGTGAGAGAGAAGGTGACTGGACTTTCTCGTAATCAATTGAACTAAGAGAACCATTCAAAACCAATTCGATTTCTACATTATGAGTGGTATTTAAGCCTAGCTGTCTTAGTTGTAATTGCATCCTGTTGATAATGTCACGGTCGCCAACAGCACCTGTTAAATTATTGTCTACAGATGGTGCAAGTCGGATCGACACAATCGGTACTAAGTCCACCAGCAGTTCTAAGTCCTCATTTGAGCCGCCGGAAGGTGCTCCGATGCTGACCGATGTGCCACTAGCAACGCTTGAGTAAGACCCAGGAGAAGGTGTGTATCTGCTAGTAGTTACAAAAATATAGGCATTAAAGTTTCCATTGGCATAGTCAGTAAATGCTACTTGTTCTCCAGCGGCATCAAGGCCAGTTCCAAACAAAAGTACTCCTGTTGAAAACTTTGCCGCATCAGCAATGTCGAATGGAATTCGTACATAAAAATCTTTACTTTTGTAAAATATACTCTTTCTGTCAATTAATGTAGAGGCTCCAACTGTCGTTGCGGTGATATTGCCAATGCCATTTGTAAACTGCAGGCTATTACTTGGGGCCGTAAAGAGGTAAGCCTTATCGTCATCAAAGCCACCATCCATGATGATTGAGGTGCCCCAATGGAACAACGTTGGCACATAAGTAGGAGTACCTACGTTTTCAATTTCATAACGTCCCGGAAGGTTGCCGGAGCGCATGTACGCTTCGTTAAGCTCGTTGTTATGGACAAATTGATGCATATACCTGACCTTGCCTACAGTATCTTTAAAACCAAACCTGATTTTTCCAGCGCCATACCAAGAATAATCCATGTAAACCATTTGGATTTTGGTCGGATCTACTTTAAATCCAGAAGGACCATTGCCGTCTGCAGTGTCCAAGTTCCAATTGCTTTGAGGTACTTTATAATCAATAGTTTTAGCAATAATGACACGCTGTTGACTTGATCCTCTATAAGTTGGCTGAATATGAATTGCAGTCGGACTTTCCACGGCTGTAACTTTATAGCTTTGTCCCCTGATAACAATATTGTCACCAGACGTTAACTGTTGCGTGAAAGAGGTATTCAAGCCAGTAACAATGTTTGATCCGTTGCTGACTGAAGCATTACCCGAGATCTGAGTAACTGAATCGCGTCTGCAGGCTTTTAAGGATTGGCCATCGAATTCATAGAAGAAGCCATTTTGATCGTCAAACATTCCACAACGAACCGACGCGCCTTGCCATTCAACAGGGGCCCATTCACCAATGCCTGTAGGCAGTGAAGTGTTAATTGATACGATAGCACTAGCTGTAAAACTAAAATCATCAAATGTGGCGACTTGATATTGCCCATTGAAGCCAGTACTTGTTATGCCGCGAAGAAGGAAGGTATCGCCTTGTGTTAATCCATGAGGATAAGTAGTATAAATCGTAAATTCTTGATTTGTTGTGTCGCCAGTAATTAATTCGATTGACCGTGCTGGATTAAAGTTGATCGCAATAGAGCATTGCAATCCTTTGCCTGACTGATACCGGAAATACTTACGGGTTTGACGAATGATCTTGGAATTTGGAGAAGTGCCAGCAGTAATCTCGACGCCACCATCAAATGGGCGGTGAATAAACGTACCGTCGGGGCGAACATACGCAGCAGTTCTTACCAAGTAATTTGTATCAGTTGATGTGAAGTCTGCAGCCGTAGTAAGATTTAATTTGTTATTTTCTGGAATAGAGGAGATTGTAAATTGACTAACGCGACCGGGTGTTGTTCCGTCGTTTACAATATAAATAATATCTCCCGGCTTGTAATATTGCTTGAAGAGTGCTTCATCATTGCCATTCACGACAATAGATCCAAGTTCGGTAGTAACCAATCCGGCAGCAGGCGTCAGGCCAGTGACACTTGAGACTGAAAAACTATAATTGCCAGATATAGGAGCAGTGACAGTTACCCCAATACTATTCAAAGCATTGTCTACTGTTGTGGCGATTTCAAAGTTATCCTTGTCTAAAGGAATGGCGTAGTATGTAGCTCCGTCAGTAAGTCCGCTAAATGCAACTGCAGGGTCTGAAAAAACAATTGCTTGCTCAAAATCAAGGCTATGGTCGCTGTAATTAAAGATGCATCTAGTACTGATATTGCTAATGGCTGTGCCAGGTACCTCTAAATTTCTCGGAGGAATAGCGGAACTAGAGGCAAGCGAGAAACTATTGGCAGTAACTGAAGAGACGATCTGCGTGCCGTCCAGAGCTCCAATACTAGTGCCCAAGTTCACGTTGATAGGCGCAGTGCCGCTGCTGGTAAAGTCAAATATAACCCCGTTAGTATTTTGCAATGAAACTCGATCTCCATCGACAACTTTTACAAGAGCGTTGGTGAGAGACGGGGTGTATGTCGCTGCGATTACATTGTCTCTGATTTTAAATGCAATTTTTTCTGCAATATCATCTACATGAGTGATGCTACCACTGGTAAGTCCATACTCAGTACCAGCAGGATCTGCTCCTGACTTGACCGGCAGAAGAATCTGTATCAAATAACGCGAACCCGAAGCGCCAATAAAGCTGGCCGACCTATTCGTAGAATTGCCTTGCAAAGTACCAAAGTTAATAGTTTCAGTGGAGTCTGTTGAATGCCCTGCATAGGTCGTGTTGTCGACAATTAAGGCAACGCTAAATAGTCCGTGCTGTTGATTGGCAGAAGTGCTTGGAGGTGAGAATACACCGTCATGCGTATAGCGCCATCCATTTGTAAGTACAGGTGTACTTGCGCTAAAGTCGTTAACATTACTGGTTTCGGTTGTAGAAAGAGCACTTGCTAAATAGGATACGGTTTGATCATTGACTGAAATGCTTTCAATATTAGGTATCTTGCTAGGATCTGGAACTTCAAAGACGGTGATCCAATACGGCCTTTCCTGATTCTGCTCGAATTTTGTTTGAACAACATTGTAGGCATAACCACCAAAAGGCGTTCCGCTCATATAATTATAAGCGACTCCTTGGCTCCAATTATTATTGGTTGTTGGAAAGTTTTCGGTGGTAGTATAGCTTGTCACTAGACTCCCTCCACTTGTTACCTTGTGCTGAACAGTAACTGAATTCATTGTATGGCTTAAAGTCATCGTGCCATCAGTTACAGTGCTAGCTGTCCCATTGAATGGCGTTACAGCATTCGTGCCATTAATAAGCAAGTTTGCAGCATCTGCACCCATTGTTGTCCTTATATCATCCAACGCTTCCTCAGTCGCCCTAAAAATAGCTTCTGCGATGGCGCCGTTTGGTGTAGGAGTAGGAGCATTGGTTGATAATGTCGGAAGCACTCCATTGGTTCCAGCAGAAAAGCTGACTGACTCGCCACTAACTAATCCATGGTTTTGAATATAGATACTATTCGCAGTTGCGTTTTCGTCGGTATAAGTCGCAGTATATGCGCCGTCGGCAACGCGAATTCTTTGATTAGTACCACCAATTTGCAGTTTGATGCGATCCGGTGACATCACTTCGCCAGTAACAGTCAACGGGTGCGTTTGCGTTGTAAAACTTGGAACTTCTGTGGCGGTTGCAGCCTCCGCTTGTGTTTGTATCGGATTACCTGAATCCAAAGCAATTGAAATAGATGTACCGTAAGATAAGTTATGGCCAGGGAGAAACATAGTATCCGCTTCGGTATCAGCCATTAGCGGGCAAATAAATACGTCTCCATCTGAATAGGTCTCAGTAAAGGCTGGATCTCCGGTAGCAGGAACAACATTCGTATAGCTACCAGAACTTACACTATCCACTACAAGCTCACCAGCCGTTGAGGCAGTCATCAAATTAGTTCCACCGGCTCCGGTGTAATTTCCGCCACCGTTTTCATACCTGGAAAAGTCCTCAACAAATTCATACCCATCCGGCAATGTTCCAGACTTACCAAATGTAAAGTTGGCGTCATAAGTACTGTTGTAGATAAGACCATCCCAAACGTTGGTAGCAGGAAGACCGGCTGACTTTTTAGCCAAAACAAACCGATCAGCTTGCAGCTCAGAAACGCCCCAATAACCTGAATTCCCAGTATTAGAAGCATTTGACTGTCCGGCAGACATTAAGTCCCGACCAGAGCCTTCCGTGGTGGTGTTATCTACTTTTGCCCTAGTGCGAATAATTGTTTTAGTTGTAGAGGAATATCTCGTACCATATGCTTTACACTTTTTCTTTTTATATTGTATACACACCGTCGCGGCGGAAGGTTCTCTTTGTAATTCTTTTACTTCGTAAACCAATTGAAATTGTCCCCTGCCAAAATCATAGGTTCCAGCAGAAGTGAAATTAATCGCTGCATTAGTAGCATAAGTACCGCCAGTCGTTTCGCATAATGTAATTCCGGCAGAGTCGACAGACTTGACGTAGTAAATCTGAAATCGTTGCAGGCCGCCAATCTCAGTATCACCAGCAGGAGGGATGTACAACAAAGCATCACCAATGGCTAAGCTGTTGTTAGTCCATAAGATTTTATTGGTAGAAATATCGACGTCTGCCGCTTGAATCTTGAAAGAATAAATTCCAGTCTTTTCTTTAGCTTCGGTTAATGTAGGAGTAAAAGATACATTATTATTTAGTATATTCTCATGGTCAATAATTGGCCGCCCATCCGCAGCATTATCAGTCAATGTACCTTGTAAAGTATTAACTTTTTGCCCGATTGTATTTCTTAAATAAATCTGAGTGTCTGCAGTCAGCCCATGATTGTAATCAGTATTAACTGTCAGAGTAGAAGGTGTTGCATTGTCTGTAGTGATTCCAGTGGTTTTGTTGAAATTTATGTCACTTGCAGTGTAAAATTCCCCAGGGACAATGGATGTATAAGCACCATTTAATGTTGCAGTTGCACTTTGAACTGTCCGAGCGTTGTATGCAAAAGTGGTAGTTGTAGGCACTTTGCTTACGAGATACTTTCCTTCAGCCGTATATGAACTTAGGCCTCGAACGTCGACTGGCGTACCGACCGTCAAGCCATGCGTATTTGCAGTAGTACAAGTAATAACGTCACTATTGGCGACACTTGTGACACTAAGAATATCAGTAACAGTAATATTAGACTGAGAAGGATAAAAGGCTGGGATGCTATTAACTACTTCTAGTGTTTCCCACTTTGATGGCTGCAACCCGTACTCAAAGTCTGTATCAATCAGGTTAGATGGAGTTGAAACCCTAAGCTTGTTTACTGGATCAACGTAAGCCTCATTGAAATCTACATTTTGAAATTCTTTATCGATAAAGACCTGCAGCTCATCGGCTGCATTCATAGCAGAGGTGTCAAAATCGAGAGTTAAAGTTGTCTCCTGATTCTCATGGTCAACTACTGCGGTGCCTCCGCTGCCAGTTGCAGCAAAATTATAGATGATTAAATTATCAGTAACATTTGTGATTAATTGAATCGCCTTTAGCGGAACAACACCAGGCAAGACAATGGTGCCCACACCTGACGTGCCAGGAGTAAAAGTATACTGGCTTACAAGCTTTTTTGCCATGATTAATTAACCTAATGCGATTGCGAAAGCGATAGCCTGTGCTGTAGTTATGCCACCTGATGATGAGGACGAGGCTGACGATTGGCCAACCCATTTCACTCCATCCCAAGTATATGTTAACGAGCCCTGAGTAAATACTTCGCCTACCGTTGTTGGTGCAGGAAAATCAAGGGCCATTTAGTACCTCGTGCTATATATATTATTCCAGTGGGGCTGGCCAGGGGGTTGCAATAGCAGGATTAGTAACTGTTTCCATCACAGTGTTACCATCATCATCAACAACAACATTGCCGTCGGCATCAGTTTTTTGTTGTGTAATAGTAGCTGCACCAAATAACAATTCTTTTAAAGATGGTGCATCAGCAACAGCATCGATCTCGGCTTGACGTGTATTACACGCTGTCCGTACAGCAGCACGGTATGTCTTCCAAGCCGACGGGATATTAGACCCAGTCTCTTTGGCTTTAATGACACGCCAGTCACTAGGGGCCAGCAGCAAAGCTGCGATCTCACCTTGTTCAGCAGACCACAACGTCTTTAATCCAGTTGTGACATTACCGCCTTCATCAGTAACATCTTCAAGTTGCTTAGGGCTGTCAACGCCCCAATAGAACCGTTGGTCATAAACAGGATCACTAGCAACTTCTGTAATGCCAATAGCTTGCTTTTCTGCAAGTGAAGCTAATCGCAGCCAGTTTGCTGGGTACTGAGTACCAGAAGCATCCGTAAATGCCCTGTCATAGCTCAAAGGTTTGCCGTTTAGTAAAAGCATGATTGTGAGGGTGATGAAAAAAGGTCAACGAGCAAGCCCGCCATTGCTGGCGAACGGGTTAGAAGCAAATGCGAGATATACATGAGTTTCATTGTTGCTATTTATAGAACTTGCAGTGCGTATCTTAAATCCATTGCTTAATAAATCGATTCGATCAGTAATTCCAAAATCAGTTTCCTGATTGCTGACATTTGGAACTAGTGTTCCTTCTCCTCTTTTAGAGTCAAATGTATACCAATGGTTACCAGAAACAGCACTTTTTATCATTACCCAAGCTACAGAATGGCCGGTGTACACAAACGGACCATCAGCGGCTCCATTGCCTAAAAATGCACCCACGGAACTATACCCTTCGACACTGCTGAAACAGTAAGCGATGTAATCCTCTGTACTAGCGTTTACTTTATCATCTGTGCCAACACTAAAAGCACTTGAAGTTGGAGAGGTATCGTTCCATATAGCTCCTGTGTTTGAACGTATGGCGGCACCGTTCCCGGCAAATAACTTTAAATAATAGTCTTGTGGACTTGTTGCGTCTGTCCCAACATGATATATAACGCCCGCATCAGCAACATCACGGTTTTTGACCATAATCATGCTCGGCGGTGCATTTAATCCATGACCAATAGTTCCTGAAGCGCTACCATCTCCCTCATAAGACACAATACTGAACCCGCTTTCGGGTGACGCCATCACCCGTGATGCGATGCTTGGGACGTTTGGTGGTGTGACACCGGAGTCTACCAAGATTTTACCGTCTACCCTAATACCGCCTATTGTTGCTTTCGAGAAAGAGCCATTAGTGCTAATTACAAGTGAATCTGTTCCGTCAATCGTGCCAGAACCACTAAATACTGTTGTCCACTGACCTTGAACAGGGGTAACAGAATTACCGTCCCAAGATGCTGTTGTATTAGCGGCTGATATATTACAATAAACTTCTAACTTAGAAGTAAATGAAATAGCTGGGCTGGGAAGAAATTCGAGGGTTAAGTTTGTTCCAGTCGCTTGTGATTCGCAGTACGTTGAAGTGCTGCCGTCAAAAGCATTTGCCTTGTTAGTTGGGACCGATCCATATATATAATTGCTGTACGTCGCACTCTGCGTATATGTTGAGCTATTTAAACTACCAGCAACAATCGTAGATCCTTCAGTATCGCTTGTATTGACCTGGAAGCCCATTCCAGAATGATTCTCACAATACGCATACAACGTCGGTGCGCTTGCTGCTATCACAATCTGTGTATAAGCTCCGGCACTGCCTGGCGTTCCTACAGTCGTCACACCTGTTGTGTATTCCGTTCCACCAGAAGCATGCGTGCCATCGCTATTGGTTGAGAATCTCAAAGGATGACCGCCACCTGTAGCGTTTGACGAGTCTGATTGATCAAACTTGTAGGTGCTGCCTTCTGCAAGAGTTAGCGTTGGTTGTTGAGCACCATCGGCATAATACTTGTTTCCAGAACCAGGATTTGCAACTGTAATTGCATAGGTCTTGTTGCTATTAGCTCCGGCGTTCCACGCCCATGCAACATAGCTAGAGCCATCTGCTCCAGTTTTAGCATTATCGCCTACTGTAAAACCATTTGAATCAAATGATTTAAGTGTATTTGTATTAGTATTTTCAGCAAGATCAGTATCTGGTCGGAGCATTTCTGTGGCTCCACGGATCGCATCAAACGCTAAGTGGTTATTGTTAGCACTCCTGTTTTTGATCCACACGAACTCTGGTTGAAAGGAAAGTGATGTTATTGACGTATCTCCAATAGCGCCCGGATATGTAACAATATCCATCGCCGTCGAACCATCCGCAATCGTTGGCTCAGGTAACGAAGAAGTGCATAAACACTTGTAGCCGCTTGGTGCGGCATATGCAAAGGCACGTTGGCCGAAGTTAATTATATAAGTTGCACCTGAACTGCCATCATAATCAGTTACACAAAATACCCAGCCAATATCGGTTCTTATATTTGTAAATTGAGTTCCCTGGGATACACCATTCTTGTAACATTGGAGAGTTCCGTTTTCAGCATCAAACGCCCAACCAAGAATATCTCCAACTCCAAAAGTTGCCGTATCGGTTCCTAAAGTTGCTGCACCGCTTGCTGTTTCAACGTCCCCATCGTAACCAACATAAATACTTATTCCTCCCTTTTCTTTTGGAACGTTGCTAACGCCTTGCTTATAATCACTGTCTCCAGGAAGCATCCCCACCATTGTGAAGTTACCACCGGTGCCCAAAGCACTTAACTCAAACTCCCAGTACCACTTACCTGTACCAGCAGGTGTGTAAAAGTTGGTTAGATTTAGTGGATAGCTAGCACCAGTAGTTACTTTCAGGTTGCCGTCACTAAAGGTTGAAGTTGACGAAGTAAGGGGGTTCCAAGTCGGGTAATTCGCTACGACTTCGCCACCGATTCCGGTGTCTGTCTGCGTGCCGTTGGTTGGGGTGTCAACTAGGGAGTCAGTCCCTATTGACGTTGCAGGAATTGGAACCCCATCAACTAGAACCGCGGCGACACGCATACTATTGCTTACGCCAACGGAGGACAATGGCGAGCCACCTAGATTCATTGTATAGACATAGTAATTGCCTACTTGATGTTGGGCCACTGGTAACGTATTTGTTGTTTTAGTCCAATTAGCACTGGCTGTAGCAGCTAAAGCAGTGCCATTTATGGCGCATCCATTTCCGCCTTCTACGGTACTGGCATAATCCTCGTAAATGACAAAGGCTGCAGTCGTACAGGGTATAGAAGTAGTAAATGTATGAACATACTCGTTAGCCCCTGAAACGTTGCCAACTGCACCTGCACTAGTAATCGAACCGTCAAACGCTAGTGACCAATCAAAACCTGTTCCATAAGGAGCACCACTAGTAATGCTTCCTGCTGCAGAAATATTGCGGCCAAAAGCCGTTAAGTTATTAACAGTCCACGTATTACCGTTGCCACTTGTGTCTGCACCAAGCGCAGCGTCATTGCTATTATCTGCAAAGGAAAGCCTAAATGAATTATCGGCAACGGATACGCCGGAGTCAATAAGAATTTTGCCGTCAACTACAGGGTTGCTTAACCGCAGATTAGTACCGCCAGGAGCTGTCGAAGAAATTGAAGAAAGAGATTGTGTCCCTAAGTCAAATAGCTTTGGAGCACTACCAGAGCCAGGGACACCTGTAAGTGTGTAAGCACTGCCATTAATTTCCACACCTTGGCCGTCACCTGCTGTGTATGCACTGATATACATTTTTACGTTACTACCGTCC
>Ga0181373_1000070_pt1 | contig 32469 bp, 36 predicted proteins | sample LowvirmetaG_3_FD_130159 | JGI IMG/M metagenome (GOLD analysis project Ga0181373, IMG submission 130159) | Marine viral communities from the Subarctic Pacific Ocean - Lowphox_09 viral metaG | ecosystem: Environmental > Aquatic > Marine > Oceanic | place: Subarctic Pacific Ocean | collected... | reverse complement strand
TGGCCAGCCCTGAGCAGCTGCGCGACATGTCAATCCTGGTCGACGAGTTCGGCGGGGACCAGTTCAGTAGTCTCGAAGATTACATCACGGCACCTGCAGAAGCCCGCCGGCAGATGCACGAGGCCGTCGCATACAACTTCGAGATATACATGTATGAGGGCAAGGCACCATCCGAAGAATTGAGTGGTGTCTTTGGTCGACTGTCGAAAGCGATCTTGCGGGTCTACCGGAAGGTGCGCGAAAGCGTAACGCGCAACTACGAGGATGAGTTTGCCAGCCGCAAGCCGGCGCCACCCGAACAGTTTGACGAAGACGGAAACCTCGTGATCACGGTAGAGGAGGTGGAGACGCTGCCGGAGCTCAACGACGATGTCCGACAGGTGTTCGACAGATGGCTAGCCGCCGAGGAAGAGATCGAACTGCGCATTCGCGAAGAGGCAATCGGCCGGCTCCTGCGCGTGACCGATACCGACGACCTAGACGAGCTCGACAAGATCCTGCTCCAAGAGCTCGTGTTCGACCACGAACGCGAGGCCAAGGAGAAGCTGCGCGCCGTCCTTATGACAGAGCTCAAGAAGCTGCGAACCCTGCGCGGCCGCGCAGCGCGCAAGCTACAACGTAGCAGCCGTGCAGAACGCAAGAAGCGCGAGGCAGAGGAACGGAATCGCATCGCACGCACCGACCGCATCGGGCGGATACTCAATTTCCTGAGCTCTGGCGAGCTCCTGAACGCGAACGGCACGGTCAGCCAAGCCTCGCTACAGATGCGGCTCGACGGCGCCATGGAGCGGCTGCGCATCGCGATGGAAGAGCGGGACGAGCGGAGCAAAGAGCTCACTGAGCGCCAGCCTGAGCTCGACGCCACCGTCGCTAACACAAAGACTGAACTGGCACGTCTACGTGCCGACCTCGCGGCAGAAAAGAAGATGCTCGCCACGCTGCGTAAAGCGGCGACACCCAACCAGGGGCTGGTCGACCAAACGATAGCTTTCCTTGCGGACACCGAAGCGCAGATCCAGGGGTTGGCGAGCACAGGCACTGCGGCAAAAGACGAGCTCAAGGCCCTGCGGTCTGAAGTTAAGCAGGCCGAAGCCGCTATCGAGAAGGAAGAGAAGCGCGTCGCGGTAGCCAAGAAGGGCGCCGCCGGCGTTGAAGGTAAGCGGCTGCGTGCGTTCTTGACCACTGACGAGCGCGTGCCTGAGCGCTACCGAACAGACAACGTGGAGCAAGCAGAGATCACCGATGTCGAGGAGTTTGCGCAAGACCTGGGCTACAGCTCGGCCGACACCATGTTCGACGAGCTCCGCCGTGCGTTGGTCGGCGAGGAGCGCCAGCAGCGCGAGGCTCAAGCGGGCAGCGTTAAATACACACTCTCGGGTGACTCGGCCGGCGCGGCGCTGACCAACATGGTCAACGACGCGACCGACGAACGCATGCTCGCTGAGGTGCCGCACCTAGCGAACCCAGAGCAGATGCAATACGAGATCGACGCGTCGCTCAGTAACGAGGCCCTCGTTAAGCTACGCGCCGCGGAGATCAAACTGCTCGGGAAGCTGCCCCCGTCGTATCGAGAGATGGTGCGCGTAGCCAAGGAGATCGCGAGGCAAGATGTTAGCGCGCTGACGGCCGGCGAATTGTTCGGGCGCAAGAACGTGGTCCGCAAGTTTACCGAGCAGGCCCGCCGCGCAGAGAAGAAAGCCTTACTGCACCGCGGCGATCCTACGCAAGTCGGGCTGCACCAACGGACGGCGCTCTACTTCCGCGCCATGGCGAACGAGGCCGTGAAGATGCGCGAGGTGCTAGAGAAGCACCAGGACCGGCTGCGCTCTCGGCTGAAGTATCGACCCGGCAACGGCAAGCGCGAGGACACACTCGCTCAGAACTATGGAGGCGCCACTGTCGAGACGGCAAGGTTGATGCTTGACCTGCTAGGCGTAGAGGTCGGCTCTGGCCTCCGCAGTCAGGGAGACCCATGGACTGGGCTAAACGAGGCGGACCCCGAGCGCCAGTCGCTAGAGCAGGCGCTCGGCGACATACAGTCCGTGATCTCGACGGACGGCGCGCTCATGCAGCAGACTGTCGAGCAGGCAATGGAGTCGCTCGAATACGTGGAAGGCGTATTGCAGCAGGGTAAGTGGGCCCGCGTGTTCGAGCTCGAAGGTCGGAGCGCTCAGTTGGACGAGATCCTTCGGCGCCTGCGCGAGCAGGTCGAGGCCGAGGCGACACCAGAGAAGTCACGCAAGTCAGACAAGTCTATGCGGGGCACGATCAAGGGTAAGATCCGCCAGTGGAACTACACGACCCAGCGGGTCGAGGCCCTGCTCTACGCTATGGACGGCGACGAACAGGGCTTGCTGTCCCAGCTGATCTTCGTGCCTCTCCGCAAGGCAGAGGATCAGGTCGAGCTCAACCTAGCGGCCGTGATCGAGAAGCTGGAGCCCCTGCTGCGCCGGGTGCGCGACGAAGTCGGCGCAAGCGCCGAGCTGTCGCGGCCGATCACTACGGGCACAGACGCCACAGGCGCCGCGCTGCTGCCCGATAGGACGCAGAAGACCGAAGACCCAGACGTGCTGGATAACGGCAAGATGGACATCCTCGGGATGCTCCTGCACTGCGGTAACGAGTCGAACCTTCGGCGCCTGCTGCTCGGCTTCGGCTGGGCCACACTCCGCCCCGACGGCAGCATTGACGCGACCCGGTGGTGGGAGCAGGTGCGCCAATGGGAAGAAGCCGGCGTGATCACGGCCGCAGACTGGGAGTTCTGCCAAGGAGTCTGGGACATCTACGAAGAGGAGCTCCTGCCGATGACGCAGGAAGCACACTACAGCATGCTCGGGCGCCGCATGGAGCTCGTGGACAAGGGCATGCCCGTGCTCAAACAACGTGCGATGGCCGACGGCACCGTCGTTGACGTGCGCGGGGGCTACGTGCCGGCAGGACGCGACGCTGATCTGCGCTCGCCGAAGGGGGAGCGCAACGCGCAAGACACCCTGCTGGGTTTCCAGCGATCCATCGCCACGATCAACAAGGGGCACACAAAGAACCGCGTCGATGAGCCAGACCCGGACCCGCTGGACATCAACCCGATCAACCAAATCATGCACTTCCGGCAGTCGATCATCTTCGCGCAGATGGGCCCGGCGCATAAGAAGGTGGCCACGCTGCTCCGCCAGCGGGACGTGGAGGCATTGCTTGAGCGTATGTCTCCTGGCATCTACAAGAACATCCTCGACCCGTTCATGGAGACCGCGGCCACTTTGTCGAGCACGCTAGTCAGTGCTCGCGGCGCCGACATGCTCGACGGTATCGACTTCGTCGACAAGCTGCGATCGAACTACGGCACGGCCGCGATGTTCGCCAACGTGGTCAACTCGATGCAGGGCGTGACTGGTGTCATGCTCGCCAGCATGTCGGGGCAGGTCAAGATGCGCTATCTCATGGAGGGCATGAGTGGAGGCCACACCAAGGCAGACATCTACAAGCTGTCGGCGTTCATGGCGACGCGACACAAGCTCGGCGTCTCTGCGTTCGAGATGCAGAACCGCGTGCTGAACCTTGTCGAGTCGGGCAAGTTCCAGTCGCTGAAGGAAGCCCAGCGATGGCTATCTAAGAACACCTACTGGATGCAGGAGATCATCCAGCACCCGGTCGACCTGATCGTGTGGCGTGGCGCATACGCGCAGGCCCTCGATGAAGGTAAGGGCGACAGCCAAGCAGTCAACGCAGCCGACGGCGCCGTCAGGCGCACGCAAGCGGACACCGCAGTCACTTCGATGGCGAAGGTTGAGAAGGGCGGCCGCTTCGCCAAGATGTGGACGCAGTTCTTGTCCTGGTTCCTGTCGCTCGGCTCGATGAGGGCCTCGGCAATGCGCCGCGCGTCACTCACCAAGCGCCAAGACGAAGGCACCCGCGCCATGTGGGTCTTGCGCGTGGTCATGTCCAAGGAGGCCATGGCCGGCTTCTTCACGCTGTTCATGGGCGAGCTCATCGCGACGGCTTTCCGCGCCGAAGAGGACGAAGAGAAGGACGCGCTCGATACGTGGCTGATCGACCCGTTGCTGATGACGGCGCTGGCCTTGCCTCGCGCGCTCGGCCCTGTCGGCGCTTTCGGGGGCACGGTGGCCGCGCAAGCTATCCCGCTCGTCGTGCCGTCACTGTCTCGCGACCTCACCTACCAGCAACGTATGCCGGCGCCGGCAGCCATCGCCATCATCGACCAGCTAGGTCGCACCGCAGCAAACCTCATAAAAGACGGTGCCGACAGATCCGACGTGCTCAACTCACTTGAGCTCGCGGCTAAGATGGTCGGCATACCGCTCCACGTGCTAACGCAGCGCCTGCGCCGCGGATTCGACATATTCGACGAAGAGAAGATCGAGCCCGCGGGCATGTCCGCTTTCACGGGGCGGCGCTAGAGCACTTCCCAGTCGGCTTCGAGCCACCGCCGGACAGTGCCCGGCTTCAGGCCCGTCATCTTAGAGAACCCCCGAATCAAGCGCGCTTTGATGTGCGGCATGGGTGCATGCTTCGCCGCCATCAGAGCGTAGAGGTGGGCGCGTGATATGCCGAGCTCTTTGGCCACGGCGCGCTTGGGCATAGGCCGTTCGGTCTCGATCCGGTCATACACAGACGCCCGGTCGACGAGCTCTGCAAACTTCGTGGTGGTGTTCATCCTTGGAATCTCTGGCCTCGGTATCCTTCAGCTACGAGAGGGAGGCCCTCCGCCCAAGCTGGTAATTCGCAGATCAGCTGCTCGAACTGCTCAACGTCGCCTGCACCAGATGGCACCTCGGCGGCAATCGAATCGTGAACGTGCAGGATCGGTTTGTATATCGTGTCACGCAAGCCGAGCAGGGCGTGCGCCAAGCAGTCGCGAGCGACAGCCTGCGTCACGTTTTCCGCCAGCTTACCTCCGTAGGTTTCCTCCTCCCGCATCCCCGCCGCACTAGCAGACAGGAACTTGATCGCCGGCACCTCGAACGTCTTGTTCTCGACGCGTCCGTCTTCACGAACTACCGGGACCACCTTCTCTGACACCTCGATGTGTGGCGTGTGATACCAGAGGTGGCGCCCACTAGGCAGGCGGATTGTCACTGCGGACCCGGTGTGACGGACAGTAAGTTTACCCACGCGGCCGCACGAACCGTAGCCGTGCTCTACCGCGGCCCGGACAGCCGATTCTAGCTTGAACCAGAAGTCGACAACGGGCTTGTTCGCCTCGCGCCATGCGCGTTGGATGTGTCTCGCGTCCTTCAGTGCGAGCGGCACGCCCCAGGCTTCCGCGGTCGTGGCAAACTTCAACGCCCCCATGCCGTAACCGAGCGCGAGCTCCTGCACTTTGCCCAGCTGGCGATTGTCGCTGCCGATGTTCTGAGCTGCCAGCACATAGATGTCGATGCCCTGCCTGAACAGGTCTAACTTGGCCTCGTCACCGGCGAGCCAGGGTAGCACGCGCGCTTCGATTGCCGAGTAGTCGGCCGCGATCATGTCATGGCCAGGGGGCGCGCATACCAACGAGCGCAGGCTCTGCGACATCGCGTCGAGCGGCGACCAGACTGTGTCTAGCGCCTCAAGGTCGCAGCTGTCGATAGCCATGCCGCAGAGCTCCTGCACCGCGCGAGGGCGCCGGTCTTTGCGCAGGTTGTGCAGCTGGAGCACCCGGCTTGACCAACGCCCAGTGTGCGCCGCGTGATACGCGAACAGGCCGCGAGCTCGGCCGTCGCTGGACAGCACGTCGGGCAGGCGCTTGAGCTTGGCCAGCGAAGTCAGTTTCCCTGTCTCTGTGCGGATCTCGCAGACCTCGCGCACGTCGGGCGGTAGGTCATCGCGCGCTAGCAACTTTGCGATTGCGTCTTTGTTGACGCTTTCGCCTGCGTCGATCAAGCCGCGAGAATGAAGCCAGCGGCGGAACGCGGGGTGACCTTTCACGCTGGTGAGCTCACCGCCCGTGAGCTCTGCCACGCGCGCGGCCAACTGCTGTTCGCGTTTCGCCGCCAGCTGCGACATCGCACGGGCGCGGTCTGTGTCTAAATACACGCCGCGCTCGTTGATGTCCTGGTCGCATTGCCAGACTAGGTGCTCGGTAGTTGTCAGCGCTGGCAATCGGTAATAGGCGACGGCCGTTGTGATGACATCCATGGCGCAGTAACGCTCCAACCTAGCTATGTTGGCCGGTGTCTCGTGCGGTCGACGCCAGCCACCGTCAGGGAGCGGCTCGGTCAGTGTCATGCGCTTCATCAAGCGGCCGCCGCCGCGATCTTTGCGCACGTCTTTGCCCCCGATGGCGAGCATTGTGTGATCTAACTTGGCAGGCAACGCCGACGCCACAGAGTTGGCCTGCGCATCGCGCCACTGCGACTTGTCTATCTCGGGCCACTCATAACGGGGCACGAGGATGTGTCGATGGATGGCACGCTCAAAGCCTGCGTTCCAGCAGACAACGCGACCACCCGCACGAATGAAGGCGTCGATGTGCCGAGGTAATCGCGCGCCTGGGCGCCACGCCTCGACAGCTCCGTCAGGGTCGGAGCCTGCACCGACACAGTGCACGGCCATCATCGCGAGGTAGACGTGTGTGCTGGGGTGCTCGGCGTAAACGTCAGCAGTCACGTTCTTGATGTCCAAGAACGAAGCTGTCTCTACATCTAGCACAAGCCAGTCGCGGACGGGGTCCAGGTCGAGCATAAATAAAGGCGGTAGGGTCGGTCAGCACGCAGGTTCGGGAGGGGTGTGCGCGCCAGCTAGAGGGCGCTAGCCGGAACCCTACCGCCAAGTGTAACTAGAACAGATCGTCGCCCTCGTCAGCGTTACCTGCTGCCTTGAGCTCGTCGGGTAGCTTGAGCTCCAGCTTGTCTCCGAAGCCATCCTTCGCTGACTTCTTGCCTCCGCCGAGCTTCTCGTCGTCCGCGACGAACATTACGTTGTCAAGGCTAACCAAGCAGAGCTTGCCACCCTTCTTCGATTCCCACGCGAGCAGAGTAATCTGGAAACGGCACCAGCTGCCTGCGTAGACCTTGTCCGGGTCGATGATGTCGTTGAAGTCTTTGTCAACGACGTTCGGCCGTTCCTTCGACCAGCTGTTCATGAAATGCCAGCCGTCGAACTGGTCCTTGAACCACTTGTTCTCGGAGCACTTCTTGAGTGGCAGCTTCGCCATCTCCATGGCCGAGAGCTGCGACTTCCAATCGTCGCCGAACTTCGCGACCATCGCCTCGGACATCGCGGCCGCGATCTTCTTGGCGTCGCCCGTGCTCGGTGGAATGAGCAGGACGCATTCGTAGCGGTCGCGATCCGCTTGTCGCGTGCCGTCCTGGTCTTTCATCTCGCGCTTCTTGAACAGGTAAGGAAAGGAGATGCGAACCGGGTTAGTGACTACCTGTATGCGGGTAACTTCGTTTGACTTTGCCATTGCTGCGTATCGTTTCAGTTGGTTGGGAATGTTGCAGGCTTAAACTCTGGCCTGCGATCAGAGACGGGGACCAGGAGCGCACCGCGCACTGGCTTGTGTGTTATAGGGCCTGTCGAGGCTTTAGCTTGTTTCTTCGTCAGCCCACCAGCAGCCAACCTGCGCTCCGCTTCAGCAGGCGAGGCTAGCTTAGTCACCAGGGGGTCGATGCCGAGGTCGCGCAAGTAAGTCTCGGCGCGTGCCTCGTCAGAGAACGTGCGCAGCCCGACTTTCTGGACTAGCTTCAGCCCTGGGTAGCCGGAGCCCATCTCCGCTCGTTTGCGGGCGTAGGTCTCCAGGTCATCGAGCCAGCGCTTCACATCAGGCGCCGCCAGGATGAGCTCTGCGACGCGTTCGTCTGTCAGCGTGTCTGGTGCGGGCCTCTCAGAGAACGCCTCCTGCGCCTCGGCCAGTCGCGTCTGACGCCGTGCGGCGCACGTCGCCTTGACCGGGCAGAACATGCAGTGGTCGCCAGCCTGGAACTTAGGCGTTGTCACCACCGCTACTGCGGCGGCCTCGACGCTGCGAACTACATGGTCGAGCTCGTCACGAGTGTAGATGTGCTCGCGCCACGCCTCGCCCTGGTGGTGGCGCGGCTGCACGACCGCGGCCGTAATCGTTTTCGGATCGAGACCGTGGGTGCGGACTGCGGCGCCTGCGTAGATCGCCAGCTGCACCGACGACGCCTCGACGTAGACACCGGCTCCCATTTTCAGGTCGATCACGATCAGGTGTTCGCCGCCGTTCTTGGCGGGCAGGATGACGGCGTCGGCAGTCCCCCATATCTCATCGGACAACTTGACCTTCTGCTCGACGAGCAGCTCGCCGCCGTGCACGTCGAGCGCGAACCGCACCGCGTCTAGGTATGTCTGTATGTGGTCGGCGGTCTCGGCGTCAATCTCGAAGCGGCCGCAGTCTGAGCTCCGGCCTAGCCAGGAGGTCGCGTCCTTACCGCCCGACAAAGCGCGGGCTGCAATGTCGTGGCAGAAGCTACCAAAGTCGGCGGCCTCTGACGATTCGTCGCGCACGCCAGCGCATGCCTGCGGCGCGGCGGTGCAGGCCATCCAGCGACTCGCGCTAGATGGTGAGAGCTTGGCGTGCGCAGCCATTAGAGCAGGTCCCCTTGCTGCGACGCACGCAGGCCATCGATAACTGCGCGAAACTTGGGAAGGTCAGCGTCGGCTGCGTCTTGCAGACGCGGCAGCTCGGCGGCCTTGAGCGCGTCGCGCAGCTCGGGCATGCCGTGCTCGGCAGCGAACGCGCGCAAGTCGAGCTCGACCTGCTTGCGTGTGTCGGCCGTAGCTTCTACCTGCCGTGCTTCCTTCGTGTCGGCGCTCTTCGCTTTCTTGGGCGCCTTCTTCGCTGCCTTCTTCGCTGGCTTCTTCGCTGGCTTCTTCGCCTCTTCGGCGTCAGCTAGCGCGTTCTCTTCGGCGGATGCCTTCGCGACATCAGCGGCGGCCAGAGGCGGCAGCTCGATACCGTCGCGGCCAGAGATAAAAGCGAACAGGCGAGCCAGTTCTTCGGGTGATTCGGGCGTGACGTTGATTGAGATCTTCATGATTGTCTAGTGGGTTGAGCGCAGGACTGTAAGGACCTGCCCAGTGGTGTCAAGTAATAAGGCTAGGCCGTTTCAAGGGCCGCGATCATGCTGGTCTTGACGACCAGCGCCTCTGTGATGATCTGGTCGATAGAGTCGGCCAACTGTAAGTAGCGGACCAGCACTGGGTGCTGCTGCCCGATACGGTGGATGCGCTTCTCGGCTTGTATGTTGGTGCCGGGCACCCAGTCGGCTTCGATGAATACGGCGTTGGTGCTCGCAGTGAGCGTGATGCCAACGGACGCGGCCGTCAGCTGGCAGATGATCACACGCGACGCCGTCGATTGCTGGAACCGGTCGACGGCCGCCTGTCGCGCGTCGGTCCCGACGCCACCGTGGATCTGCTCGACGCCGTAGTCTGTCAGCGCACCGGCGAGCTCCTCGATGACGCCACGGTGCTGCGCGAACACAACGACCTTGGCTAGGCCAGAGTCGAGCTCCTCGCGCAGCCACTCGGCGGCTAGCTCGGTCTTGAGCTCGCCACACAGGCGGCGGTAGGTGCTGAAGCTGTCAGACTGCTGGAACACCTGCAACAGCTCGGCGCCGTCGAGCTTGCGCACGTCGGTGCGTAGCTCCTCGGACATCCTGTCCAGCAGATCCGACAACGGCGCCATCTGCTTCCTGGTGGGCTTGGGCAGGTCGACGGTCGACCGGCGCATTGCCGGCAGGTCCGCCAGCACGGTGCGCTGTAGGCGCCGCAGCGAGCAGCTGTCGATGATGTCGCGGAGCTCGGCCGTGTTCTTGGCGCCGACAATCTTGCGGCCGAAGCGCGTCTCTTCAAACTCGCAGTAGCGTTGCACGAATGCGTAGTGCGACATCGGGCGCCCGTTGTGCGTCATCTCCTCCGGCGCCAGATGCAGCAGGTGCGTCCAGACCTCGGATGGGTTGTTCGGCACCAGCGTGCCTGTCAGCAGCCAGAGGTGCTCGGCGCGCACGGCGATGCCTGCGCGGCCGTAGAGATTCACTGTGCGCGTCGACTCGTGGTTCTTGTAGTGGTGCGCCTCGTCGACGACGACCACGTCCCAGTCCTGACTGGCCAGCTGCTCGACGACTTTGTTGCGTCGACTCAGCAGCGAAGTTGGACAGATCACGACAGACGCGTCCGCGTCGACCTTGGCGCTGCCGGTCTTGAGCCGCTGGTAGCTGGCCCAGGGCGACCACATGCCGAGCTCGCGCTCCCAGTTGGGGACGACGACCAGCGGCACGATCAGCAGCGTGCGCTTGGCCTGCATCCGGTTGATCGCTTCGAGCGCTTGGCCGGTCTTGCCCAGCCCTGGCTCGTCGAGCAGGGCCGCGCGTTTGTTGTCGACCAAGAAGTCGATACCGACGCGTTGGTAGGAGAAGGGGATCACTCGACCAGCCCCTCGCTGTCGAGCACGTCGAGCTCCTCGTCAGAGCCGTGGGCGTGCGTGTGCACAGCGAGCAGCACGCGCGCGGGCTCGGTGTCGACAGTGCCGACCTGCTCGATGGTGCTAACGTAGAACGGGCAGAGCTCGTCGGCAGACGTAGGGTGCGGCGCGGCGATGATGGCGCGGTCGCGCGCCTCCATGCCGGTGACTTCGTAGAGGTTCATCATTTGATCAAGCAGATGGCAGCGAGGCCGCCGATAATTACAACAACGATAAAGACGCAAGCACTGTAGAGCTCGCGCGCAAAGCGGGCACGAGAGAACGTCACAGCACCTCCCTAGCCGCTGCGTCGGCGGCGTCGGCGGCGCTGGTGTCGCCCCATGGCAGGCCGAACTTGCCTGCGCACGTCGGGCCGTAGCCGACGCTGCGCGAGCGCTTGTCAGATAGCGCCGTGTTGCAAAAGCAGCAGTTGCCGGTGGCGATACCGTGCTGGCCGGCGACCTTGGCCGGGTCGGCGGCGAGCTCGCACAGCACGGTCTCGACCTCTGCCGAGTTGCCTCGCGTCGGGTGGTAGTTGCCGTCGAGCTCGACGAACCCGAACAGAGTGTTGTCGCCGTAAGGGCGGCCGTCGGTGACGGCAGCGCTGCCGTCCTTGCGGCGCTTGATTACGACGCGCTGGGTGCGGCCGTTGTTGTCGCGTGCGACCAGCTCGATCTTGGGCATGCGCTTCTGCGCGGAGGCTGCCTTGTCGAGCATGGCGATTACCGGCGCGAGGTCGCCGAGCGTCGGCTCGACGGTGCGCGGCGTGATGGCGTCGGTCGCCAGCTTGTGCGCCCAGGCCGCCTGCTTGGCCGTCGGGCCGCGCACCGATTCGATGTCGCGGACCAGCGACATCGAGAAGCTGTCGCCCTCGGCGCGCAGCACTTCGCATACTTCGCGCAGGCTGGTGAACGGGGTGGCGAAGGGAATGGCCGTGCCGTCTTTCGCGAAGACGCGCAGCGGTGTGGTGCTGCGCCCGTTGAACTTGTCGTCGGTGTAGGTAGTCATCGTTTAATTCTCCTGCCGGTCAATCATGCTCTCAAGCAGATCTAAGATTTGTTCGGCTCGCTTTTCTCCCACGCCCCTAACAAATCCTAGCCCTCGCATGCGCTGCGGGTTCCCGGCTTCGTCTCGGAGCTGGTCATACGCAAACTCAACGTCGTTAATGCTCAGATTCATGAAGTTTGAATGGCGGCGAAGACGGTTAGCTACGTCTTGGTTCGTTACTTTCATCGTTTAGTTCTCCTGGCTGGTTGACTGGTTGAGGGAAGCGCGTTCAAGACCTTTGGCGGCTAGCTTGCAAAGCCAAATAACGTCCTGGCAACTGATCGGCAGTATCCAGTTCTTGGTGAGCCAAGCAAGCTTTTCGGCGTCGCTCAGTTCCTCTTTACGCTCGTGGTATTCGTGTTTGTCCATCGTTCTGTTCTCCTAGTCTTTGGTGAGGGGCCAGTATTGGATTGCGGCGCCGACTTCGGCGCCTCGGGCTACCATGTCGGCGGCCATACGCAGGCTGTGCTCGGGGCCGGTGAAGCCCCACAGCGTCCGCAGCGTGTCCGTAGCGGCTGCCAACTCGGCGTCGCTTGGATCGCGTCGCGTCGAGATGCTGCGCATGCCAGAGCGCAGCACGCCGCCGTCGGACCAGATGGCGATGGCGATACCGATAGCGGTAGCGATGCCGACTTCGAGGTCTTGTGAACCGTCGAAGTAGGAGCCCTGGTATGGGCGCACGATCTCGCGCACCTCCTCTTCGCTCGGGCCGCCGGTCCAGCGGCAATCGTAGTAGCCGTAGCCGGTGCCGCGACTACCAGTGAGGCGAAACTTGGTGCCGGGGAATGCCTTCCGCAGATCCTTGCGGAGCAACTTGGCGGATTCCGTTGCAGATAGTGTAGTTGGTTGAGTCATCGTTCTGTTCTCCGTGGGGTGAGGTTTCGACCGTTGCTGCGGTCATCGTCAGCGATGCGAAGTAGCACCGGACCTCCCGGTCAGCTACTGCATCGAGTAGCGACCCGTGCCTTTGCTGCCGCGCCGATCACTGAAGCCGACAGCAGAAGCCATCTCGTAAACACGCTCCGCTTCGTAGTTGCTGGCGTAACCAATCAGAGTTGACCAACCATTGCCATCAGGTTGCCAGACAATCAAGATGCCGCGATAGGGTGAGTAGATGAACTGGTAGCCATTCACCGTGATGGTGCAGCCGTCATCCATATCGTTCATGTGTTGGTCAATCTCGCGCAGTGAAAGGCGGCCAGGAGTGCCTTCTGCGGAGAGCGTCAGGGCGAGTGCGATGTTCTGTGGAAGCTGTTGGTTGGGGGTCGGCTTCGGGAACGCTGCGTCGACGACGGCCTTGGCGCGGTTAACGTCGCCCAGGATCTCGTTGACGACTTCGTCGACGACCTCCGGGCTGGTCGACTCGGTAGCCCTTGCGTCAGCTAGTTGCTCAGCGGAGCTGTATTCCGGTGTCGGAGCGATCTTGGCGAGCATCTTGGCGTAGCCTTCGGGGTCGGTCTGCTCGTAGATCACGTTGCCGACGTAGCTGCGAGCTTCGCGTGAGCCGTTCGGCCAGAGGCCGACGCGACCAATGATGCTGTGGCGACCGGTGCGCTTGACCTCTTCGATGGCGTCCTTGAGCGTCAGCAGCTCGAAGGTGCGCCAGCACTTGATGGTCTGCTGGTCCTCGGGCAGCACCGTCACCTTCAGCACTTTGGTGTCGATTGCGGCGTTCTTGTCGCCAGCGAGCGAGGCTTCGAGGTCGGCGAGCGTGCTCTGCACGGGCGAGCCGTCCATCTCCGTCTTGACGTAGTAGTAGTCGTTCCTGCGGGGATCATCGAGCCGCTCAAGCAGACGGTCGCAGCTGAACGGCGAGTTGACGCAATCCCAACCAGAGATGTCGCATTGCGGGATGTTGCTGGCGAGGAAGTTGGCGATCTTGCGGGCGGTGTTGCGGTCGGTTGAGTTTGAGTTAGTCATCGTGTTTGGTTGTGTATAGGACTTTCGCGAGCCCCTCTTCAACACTATCTGTCGGAAGGTGTCCAGTAGTGTCTGAACTAATTCCAAAGTTTTTTATTGGGCGCCCCGGCGGTAGCTTTCTCCCTCCCGAAAAGAACGCAGGCCGCACACGTTGCCTAAGACGTGCGCGGCCTGCGAGTGTCCCCCTTACCAGAGGAGAACGATGACTGCTGAAAAGAATAGCGACGGCCTGCACGGCCGCAAAGGACCGAGGCTCGATATTTTGCCTCGGATCACAGCCGACGACATCTCGCGCGTGATGCGCAACGTGCCCGGCGAACTGAGGCGACGACGGATCTGGGTGTGCGGTGATCGCAGCCCGGTCACGCGCGCCGACGGCCGCACCGTGAGTAGCAAGGCGCCACTGAGCAGCAAGGGCTACTCGGGCGGCGCGGCGAGCTCGACGGATCGCGCGACGTGGATGTCGTTCGAGGAGGCGTGCGGGTATGCGCTCGCAGATGATCGCGTCGCATGTCTCGGCGTGATGATCGATGGCCAGGAGCTCGTCGCTGTCGACTACGATCACGTGATCGGCGCGAACAACACGCTGCTCGATGCAGCGCACGAGATGTTGCGGCGCATGCCGCCGACCTACACGGAACGCAGCCCCGGCCGCGATGGCGTGCACCAAATATACGCCGGCACATTGCCGGCGAGTTGGCGGAGCTCGTCGCGCAATGCGTTCGGCAGTGGTGCACACCTTGAGTGCTACACAAGCGGACGCTACCTGACGGTGACCGGCGAAGTGATCGGCAACACATCAGGCGAGTGGGGACTGTTGCGCGAGGACGATCCACCGGCGCCGATGGTCGAGCTGCTGCGTCGACCCGAGCGCGAGTCGAGCTCGACATCGGAGGTGCCGCGCACGATTCGCGAGGTGCAGCACATGCTGTCGCAGATCGATGCAGAGCCGCACGAGTCGTGGATCGCAGCAGGCATGGCTTGTTTCAAGTTGGGCATGCCGTTCGAGGTCTGGGACGAGTGGAGCGCGACGGCGCCAAACTACAGCGCAGACGACGCAGAGAAGCGATGGAACAGCTTTGCTGTGGATCCACCGGAGCATCGGCCAGGGTGGGGCACATTGTGCGAGCTCGCGCCCGATGCGACGCAGCCGCCGCCATTGCCGGCAGATTGGAGCGATGCACCGTTGCCAGATGAAGCAGGGCCGCGCGCGGCAACATCCGACGTGCCGCTCTACATGGACGGCGCCGCTTATCGTGACTGGATGGGCGCGGCCGAGTTTGCAGTCCAGGGGTTCCTGCCGCGGCGCGGATTGGTGCAGCTGTTCGGCAAACCCGGCGCGGGCAAGAGCCTCGTCGCGCTGTCTCTCGCGATGGCAATCGCATGCGGGGAGAGCAGCTGGCACGGCATGGCTGTGCACTTGCACGGGCCGGTCGCGGTGATCGTCGGCGAGGATGGTAGCGGCGTGGCCGCGCGCTTCGCTGCCGAGTGTTCGATCCGCGGCATCGATCCGGCGACGGTGCCGGTGGTGTTCTCGACGAGCCCGACGCAGCTGCTCGATGCAGAGCACATGCAGCGACACGCGCAAGCGATTGTCGACGCGCTCGGTGAGGAGCCTGTGATGGTTCTCGTCGACACGCTCGCGACAAACTATGGCCGCGGATCGGAGGACAGCACCGAGGACATGAGTGCTGCGATGGCGAACGCGGCAGCGATGCAGCGCGCGTTCCGTTGTTTGGTTGGATTCGTGCATCACTCTGGCCAGGACAAGGACACGCGCGCTCGTGGTTCGAGTGTCTTCATCGCGGCTGCCGATGCCGAGTTCCGCATCTCGCAGGTTCCTGGCGGCGCCGGCAAACCAGCGGCCGCTGAAGCATTCGGCGCGCAAACTGTCGAGCCGTGGACCCGGACCGGTGATCTGGTCAAGGTGCAACCGGTCAAGTGCAAGAACTGGCAGAGGCTCGAAGCTATCGCGTTTGAGATTTGCAGCGTCGAGCTCGGCGAGGACCGGCACGGCGAGATCGAGACCGGCGGCATCGTCGTTCCGTGGAAGAACGGCAGCGACCCCGAGCTCGTGCCCGCACCGATGCAGGCGGTGGTCGAGGAGGTGCTGATCGAGATCATGCGCGGCACCCGCTCGACGGAGCTGGAAGCTGTGGCTGCAGGTGAATTGACGCAGGTGCAGTGGCGGGCCCTGTGGCGCGAGCTCAAGGAGTGTCTGAACTTTGTCGTGGTTTCTGGCACGGGTCGACACCAGTGTATTGAGGTGACTGATCGTGGTCGCAAGTGGCTAGAGGAGCGAGTGTTATGAGTCAAAATCGTCGCCCGTTAACGGGCGACAAATACGATTGGACACCTTCAGACACCAACGGGCGAGCAACGGGCGACGATGCGCAACAGGCTACAAGTGCTTGTGTGGTAGTGGTTTGTCGCCCGTGACGGGCTACAACGGGCTACTTTAGGGCCTGTGCGTCGGTAGCCCGTTAACGGGCGACGGTTCTACAGAACCGTCGACCAGGGCACGACAGGAGATGATGCGAGGAGATTGGACACAATGATTGAGAATGCAGAGATTGAGTTGTGCTGGCCACCGCGAGCGTGCATGCCGAACAGCGGAGCGCATGTGCACGCGCGCACGCGCGAGCGGCGCAGGCAGCGACGCGAGGCAGGCGGTGCTGCGATCACGGCCGCAGCGCTGCCCCAGGGGCCCTTGCGCGTGCTGCTGGTGTTCACGCCGCCGGACAAGCGGCGCCGCGACCTCGACAACCTGATCGCAGCGTGCAAGGGCGCGCTCGATGGCGTGTTCGAGGCCAACGGCCGCGATGACGTGGAGGTGCAGCTGCTCGCAGGCTGCTGGTCGGGCGAGGTGCGCAGGCCGGGCAGCGTGCTCGCGATCTTCGAGCCATGGGACGATTGCCGTGATAGGATGGCGCCATGAATCGATGCCGCACCTGCACGTTCTACGAGCTCGAAGCACCTGCCGAGGGCAATGCGCCGGAGATTGGTAGATGCCACCGCAACCCGCCGGTGATGTTGGCCGAGCTCCTGGCGCTCAACGCGACCCGCGACGGCTACCGGGCAGCCGAATACTGGTTCGCGGATTGGCCGCAGGTCACCAGCGAGGGCTGGTGCGGCGAGCATCGGCAGCTGGCGTTCCCGCGCACCGAGGCGGACAAGTGACGCAGCTACTGATCGAGCTGCGCAACCTGCGCGCGTGGGCCGCGGCCGAGGACCTGCCTGCGCTTGTCGACGAGCTCGACAAGCGCATCGAAGCCGTCGAGCACGACGACGAGGCTGTGCGCAGTTCGTCGGCGCTGGGGCTGGTCGTGCTGCTTGCTGGCTTCGTGGCTCTCGCAGCTGTGGCGATGGCGCTCATGAGCTGCCGCGCGCAGCCGCTACTGCACGCGGTAGGTGGATGAGCAGCGAGTCGCAAGAGGACCACCCGAGGGCCAAGGTCGACGACGACCTCGTCCGCTATGCGCGCGACCTGCGCGAGCGGCACGGCCTCACGTTCAAGCAGGTTGCCGAGGTCGTCGACCAACCATACGAGACAGTGCGCAAGTGGTTGCGCTACACTCGCCGACCATTCCTGAAGCGGATCCCACCCAAATGACTCGCAAGTATGCACTCGCCGTGAAGGACGCGGCATCTGTCGTTATCAACCGAGTGGCGCGCGGTGTGCGCGTCGATCAGGCGTGCAAGAACGTCGGCGACTTCGGCGGCTTCACGAAGCTGAAGTTCCGCGCAGCGCTGCGCAAGCACCCGGACCTGTTCGATGCGTATCGGCAAGCGCGCGAGGACTACGTGCGCGAGCAGGCCGACGAGGTGATCGCCCTCGCCGACGAGCTAGAGTTCGCGACCGATGCGTTGCAGGTGCGAGCGATGGAGGCGCGCATCAAGGCGCGACAGTGGGCGGCCGAACGGCTGCTCGACGACTACCAACCAAAGACCAAGACCGAGCACAGCGGCGCCACGTCGTTGCAGGTCGTCACTGGCGTGCCGCGGGCGCCTGAACAAGTGAAGGACGCCGAGCACCGCGTGCTACCGGCAGACAGCATCGAGGACATACTATGAGCCACTCACCGTGCCAGTTTGAAGACAAGAAAGGTAACGCCATCGGCGACGCGGTCGTGGCCGACGATGTCGACGTGGTCCGTGCAGGCGACAAGGTGTATGCCCGCGAGTTGGGCAACACGTTCGTCGAGGTCGACGCACCCCAGGTATCCATGATCTACGCAGCGCGATGACCGACACATGCAACCGCGGCCACGAGTGGACCCCGTCGAACACCTACAGCTACACCGACACCTACGGCAAGTATCGGCGCAAGTGCAAGAAGTGCACGTTGATCCTGATGCGCGCTGCTCGCGACGCACGCGTGGCGCGTCGGGCATCGCAGCCGCCGCCACCGGCGCGTCGTGACAACGAGACGGTCAAGTGCACGCGCGTCAACCGGCTACTGCATCTGCAAGACAAGCTAGAGCGCGAGACCCGTGCATGGTTACGGCATGACATCCAGGCGGAGATTGACAAACTGCAATGCGGATAACCATCCCATACAAGCCGCGCGAGTGGCAGCGCACCGCACACCAGAGCATGCGCCGTTTCAACGTGCTGGTCCTACACCGCCGCGCGGGCAAGACAGAGCTCGCGTTGATGGAGCTGCTCGACCGCGCGATGACGTTCGCGCAGACGCTCGGCATGTTCGTCTATGTGGCGCCGCAGCTGAAGCAGGCGAAGGCGGTGGCGTGGGCGCGGCTCAAGCAGATCGTCGCACCGCTCGTGCAGACGGGGCACGTAGCGATCAACGAGTCGGAGCTCTCCGTCGCGTTCAAGCACAACGGTGCAATCGTGCGATTGTTTGGCTCCGATAATCCCGACGCCCTTCGCGGATTGCGTCTCGACTTCGCAGTGCTCGACGAGGTGGCGCAGATGAAGCCCGAGCTATGGTTCGAGGTATGCCGCCCGGCGCTCGCTGACCGGGAAGGTGGCGCGCTGTTCATCGGCACGGTCAAGCGCGTCGACCTGTTCAGCCAGATATACCATGTGGGCCTGGAGCGTATGGCGGCGGGCGAAGAGTGGTTCGTCGGGCTCTGGACGTGCTATGAGACAGAGGGCCTATCGTCGCGCGAGATCGAAGAGATGCGCGACACGATGTCCGAGCAGGCGTTCGCCCGCGAGATGCTCTGCGACTTCTCCGCGCAGGGCGACGATCAGCTGATCTCGTTGAACGACGTGCAGATATCGGGCGGCCGCTCCTACACGACCGGCGACATCGCCGCGTCGCCGGTCGTGCTCGGCGTCGACGGCGCCCGGTTCGGCAACGACCGCTCAGTGATCGTGCGCCGTCAGGGCTTGCAGATGTTCGCACCTATCGTGATGCGAAGCCTGGACAACATGCAGCTTGCCGCGCGCGTCTCGCAGGAGATTGAGCAGCACAAGCCGCACGCCGTGTTCGTCGATGCGGCCGACGCGGGCGTGATCGACCGGCTGCGCATGCTCCACTACTCGATCACCGAGGTGCCGTTCGGGGGCAAGGCGGCCAAGGAGGAGCTCTACATCAACAAGCGCACCGAGATGTGGTTCAAGCTGCGCGATTGGGTCGACGCTGGCGGCGCCATCTACGACGAGCTCACGCTCAAGCAGGAGCTCGCCACGCCGGTCTACGAGTTCGACGTGCGCGGCCGCTACAAGCTGGAGTCCAAGGACGACATCCGAGCCCGGCTCCCTGACGCGGGCTCACCCGACATAGGTGACGCCCTGGCCCTCACTTTTGCCGCGGACCTGCCGCCACCGAACATCCACGTCGACTACGACCCGACCCACCCGTTCGCCCCTCCGGTGGCGCAGCGGCCGCGGAACGAGGCACGACGGGCCGGATACCACCCGATGAAGCACTGGCGAGAGCGCTAGGGGCCCAGGGCGGGCCCCCTTTGTGGCACGCTCTACCTCATGGCTGACTTCGCAAGCACAACAAGAGCTCGTTACGTCCACGCGTCCGCGGCAACTTCCGACACGACATTCGCAAACCCATGCTCGGCACTCTACATCGCAACTAGCGGCACGGTAAACGTAGTGCTGACTGATGGCACTACCGTCGCCTTCACCGCGGTGCCTGTGGGCACCGTCCTTGAGATCCAGGCCAAGGGCGTGGGCACCGTCCCGGTAAACACAATCGCCCTCTGGTAGTGGACATCCGAGTAGACAGACTCAGGTGCTGCGACTTGCGAGAGCAGGGCGCGGCGCTGCTGGCAGCGAACGGGCAGGAGACTGGCCACCGCGAGCTCGACATTGACTGGTCTGTGTATTCCTTGGCAGAGGACGCGCACAAGCTGCTGGTGTTCGGGGCCTGGGCGGGCGAAGCGCTCGTTGGCTACGTCGCCGGGTTTTTCATCGACAAGCACATACAACACCAGAGCTGGTGCTATGCGCAGGTCGATGTCTTTTACATCGACCCCGACCACCGTAACGCAGCTACCTGTGAACAGCTGATGGGCGCTTTTTCTCGCGCCGCACGTTCACTAACTGCCACGTCGGTGCTGTGGGGTGCTAAGGCAGGGACTGCGTTCGAGCGCGTGCTCGACAGCAAGGACCGGTTCAAGAAGTTTGAAGTGTTTTACGAGGAGCAGATCGAATGGTAAGTGCAGGAGTAGGTGCAATTATTGGAGCAGTTATCGCCGCTGGCGCAGGCGCAGGGCAGGCGCGGATGCAACAGACGGAGGCTAAACGTGGTCGTGCGCGTCAACAGGAGCAGCAGGCTGCCGCTGAATCGTCGATGGTTTCGCAGAAGCGTGAAGAAGCCATGGAGACGGCGGCCGCTGATCGTGAGATGGCGGACCCCACTGCGATTCTTCAGGCAGAAGAAGACGCGGTCGGCACGATGAACCGTTCCCGTATGAGTGGCGCCGGTGGCGTCGACCCAGAGGCTTTGCGTCTCGGCACCGCAGCACTACTAGGAGAGTAACCCATGGCAGCAGCCGCCAAGCAACGGAACAAGAGCGGGCAGACACTAGTCCAGCAAATGCAGGACAGGTGGCACCGGCTCGACACCATATTCAGTTCTTGGCGCGCGCACGGCCAGGAGATCGCACGCAACTACCTACCCTGGTCCGGCCGGTTCTGGGCTGAAGATCGCAACGAAGGGTGGGCGCGTAACGAAGACATCATCGACAACTCGCCCCAGCGTGCGATTCAGATTCTGTCTGCGGGCCTGACGGCGGGTGCGAGCTCGCCGGCGCGGCCATGGTTCCGTATGGGTGTGCGTGACCCCGAGCTCGCGCGCAAGCACGACATCCGCGTGTTCCTTGATGATGTCACGCGGATCATCCTGAAGACGTTCTCTGGGTCGAACGTCTACCGGTCACTTCAGCAGGTATACACGGACTGCCCGCTTTATGGCACCGCGGCCGCGATTCTCGTGCCGCACCCTGAGCGGATCGTGCACATGCACGTGCTGCCGTTCGGGTCGTTCCGCGCGGCGTCAGGTCCCGACGGTGACGTGCAGACGCTGTATCGCGAGATGGAGATGTCGGTCGCGCAGGTTGTGCGCGAGTTCGGCATCGAGAAGGTCAGCGACCGCGTTCGCACATTGGCAGAGAACAACGGCCAGGACGAGCCGGTGACCGTGCGCCACGCGATTGAGCCGCGCATGGACCGCGACTTCCGCGCGAGTGACAACCAGAACATGCCGTGGCGGTCGGTCTACTGGGAGGTCGCGCAGCAGCCAGACCGCACCAGCAACGTGCTGCGTGAGTCTGGATTCAACCGCTTCCCTGGTGTGGTCCCGCGGTGGTCTTTGATTGCCGGCGATGACTACGGCAGCGGGCCGGGCATGAACGCGCTCGGCGACGTGCTTCAGTTGCAGCAAGAGCAGTTCCGTAAGAGCCAGATGATCGACTTTGCGTCCGACCCGAGCATGCTACTGCCGTCGGACATGAAGAACCAAGAGACCGACTTGGCGCCTGGAGGCAAGAACTACACCGACGCGACCGGGTCGAACCGCGCGGGCCCGCTGTGGCAACCGGGGCAACATCTGCAACCACTACTGATGGACATCCAAGATGTGCGTCAGCGCATTAACAGCGCGTGGTTCGCAGACATGTTCCTGATGATCGCGAACACCGACAAGAACATGACGGCAACCGAGGTTGCCGAGCGGCACGAAGAGAAACTACTTATGCTCGGGCCGGCGCTTGAGCGACTACACAACGAACTTCTGGAGCCGCTCGTCAACCTCACCTTCAACTACTTACTGGAAGCTGGCGAGCTGCCCCCGATCCCGGAGGAGCTCGTAGGCAACACGGTAGAGATCGAGTTCGTCTCGATGTTGGCGCAGACGCAGCGAGCAGTCGGAGCGAAGAGTATTGACAGGTTCATGGCTACTGCCGGCGCAGCCGCGCAAATGAAGCCCGAGATTCTCGACCGCCTCAACAGCGACGAGTTTGTCGAAGACTTAGCCGAGCGCTTGGGCGTGCCGCAACGCATGCTCATATCTCGCGAAGAAGCGGACGAGCTCCGCGAAGCGCGCAACCAGATGCAAGCCGCGCAAGCGCAGACAGAGATGGGCCAGCAGCAGGCTGGCATCGCAAGCGAGCTCGCGACGGCCCAGTCCATGGCGCCCACACCACCAGAACAGCAATTCACGCAGGTGGCGGGTAGCTAATGCGTCGGCGCAATGGGGAAGGTAACTTCGGCCGTATCCCCCAGCCAAACGAAGGTCGCGGCAAGTCAATTATTGACCAAGCGGGCGCGCTCCCTATAGCGGGCCCTGAGTTGCGCCGCCACCTACGCCGCTCCGGCTTTGCTACGTCGCTTGGCGGCTTGTCGGACGTTGACTTCGATACGGCTGCACCTACCGACGAGCAGGCGCTGGTATATAACGCGACTATCGGAGCATGGGTGCCCGGCGACGCAGGTGCGGGCGGTCTCGTGCTTGTCGAAGTGCGCAACGAAACAGGCGCCAAACTAGACCGGAACGCTATCGTTTATGCGTCAGGATCTCACAGTAGCGGCAAGCCTCTTGTCGCGTTAGCCGACGCGGACGACGCGGCCAAGATGCCGGCGCTCGGTTTCGTGCAAGCAGACATTGCGGATAACGCAGAAGGGCACGTGGTCGCTGCTGGCGTCGTGAGTAACCTCGCATTGCCTGACGCAACCTACGACGACGGCGACCCACTCTACGTGAGTGGCACCGCCGGCGGATTCACTAAGACGCGACCAGCAGGTTCTACGCAGTTTGTTCAGCAAATTGCGGTTGTCTCACGCCTGCACGACAGCAACGGGTGGGCTGTCGTTATGGGCGCCGGCCGCGTGAACGACCAGAACAATCAACTGGTCGCGCTACTGGGTGTGTCCTCGACGACAGACACGACGCTCGGGGCCACGATGAACGCCCCGCTATCGTCTGGTATGAGCGTCAAAACGGCGCTCAACACGTTGGCTCAAGACCTGGGTGTCCCCCGCGACGATTCGGTGAGCTCCGCGAAGATAGCCGACGATGCGGTGAGCTCTGCGAAGATAGCCGACGACGCAGTCACCCTGGCTAAGATTGCGGACGCGACTTTGGTTGCGCTGGCGGGCGTGGCTACCGGCGCCGATAAAGTCCCCTACAGCACGGGCACTGACACGTTCAGCCAAGCCACGCTTACTTCACTTGCGCGAACGCTAATCGCGGCGACTACCGCCGAGGCTATGCGTCAAGTTATTGACGTAGGCAACACCGAGTTACACAGCGTGTGGTTCGAGGACTACTTAGTTCCTGACACCGATGCGTTAGGCTGGTCTAAAAACGGTAGCGGTGGTGGCTTTGCTACATCGTGGGAGACGATCAACGACACAAGCAACGCAACAGGTGCGGTTGAGTTAAGAACAGGCACGGGCACGTCGGGTCGCTACGCGATATTCTCGTGGAACGATTCGCTCGTGTTTAACAACGAGACAGCCTACACCTTTGAATCGCGAATAAACCTGCAAGCGTTGTCTGATGAAGACGACGAATACAACGCTACGTTTGGCTTCAGCAACAAGTTCAATCGAGGCGCGGGGACAGAAACAGATTACGCATACTGGATCTACAGGCGCTCGGTTGACGGTGACTACTGGGTCGCGGCAACGGCCAGGAATGGCACTGAAACTAAGACCGTCACGACGACAGCACCGGTAGGTAATGACACAACCTTTGTTGTGCTCAAGATCGTAGTGCCTGCTGACGGAGCCTCGATTGCTTACTACATCGACGGAGTGCAAAAGGCGAGTCACGAGAGTAACATCCCGACGAACACTGATCGTATGGGTATCGGTTTCCGTATTGATAAGACCGCAGGCACTACTGAGCGTGAGCTGCGGATTGACTGGCACAGATTCACAACTACAAGAACAACAGCGCGATGACGGGCGACACAGGTAATAACGGGTGGCGAGACTACCAAAAACTGGTTTTGAACGAGCTGCGGCGCCTCGACGAGAGCGTCGAGAAACTAGGCAACCGAGTAGACAGCGCGCTGAAGCACGAACGTGGCAACAGGCAAGTCGTAGAGAATGCCACGCAGGCTGACTTGCAGCGGTTGGCGTTAGATGTCAACACACTCAAGCTCAAGTGTGGTGTGTATGGTTTGGTCGGGGGGCTGCTCCCTGTCTGCACCGCTTTGATTCTGAAGCAGCTGTGATTCTGGAGTAGACATGAGAAGTTGGATTCGTTTTGTTGCATTGGCCGCCATGGGTTGCGCGCTGTGTTCTTGTGGCTTGTTCAGTAACGAGCAGCTAGATGCTGCTCGGGCAGTCATCAACCAGCTCGCGGAGCAAGGAACCATCACCGGCGAGCAGGCCGAGGCGATGCGCCAAGCGCTGCTCGCCGGCACCGGCGAACCTTGGTATATGCAGCTAGGGAAGATCGTTCTCGAAGTGGGCCTCGCCGTCGCAGGCGTGCGCTTGTGGCGCGGGCCCGCAGCTACGGCCGCGGAACGCGTGGCCCGATTAACGGCAGGAAAGACGTAAGGATACACATGCCACGTAAATCAAGTGACTACTCGCGCCCCAAGGCGCCCACGAAGAAAGCAGCCAAGAAGGCCGCGAAGAAGCCGGCCAAGAAGCCGGCCAAGAAGCGGTGAAATGCGTTTGCGGAAGCGAGCTTACGCATGGTGGTGACCACTCCTGCGAGGATGACGAAGACTGGGAGTTCGAGTCGAACTTCAGCTGCCCTGAGTGCCGGCGGTCTGTGTTGGTTTACCACCCCCGCGTGCAAGGGGCCCAGAAGCCCGCGTCTCCATGCTAGCTTTTGCCCCGTGCCTGGAGTCAAGACCAAGTCTCAGATCGAAGCTGACCGCGCTACTTCTTCAGGAAGAACGCGGGCCCGCATCGTTATGGAGGACGAGGATCTTGTCAGGCTCATGCGCGCAGAGTGGGGCCGTCGCATCGTAGCGCGGCTCCTGAGACGTGGCCGCAGCCGCTCCAAGAACTTCGATACGCATAGCTTGACGATGGCTCGTCACGTTGGCGTCGCGGACTTCGTGCAAGCGGAACTTGTTGACCGCATCTTCGAGCTCTGTCCCGAAACGTATGCCACCATGATACGGGAGAACCCGTGACCGAAAACCAAGAGACCGCTACCCCCGAGCTTCAAGAAGGGACGCCGGCTCCAGCAGAAACCCAAACAGAGTCCACTGAGCAGAGCTCGGTGAGCCTTGTGGCAGGTGATGCTGACCAGCAGACGACCGAACAATCGACGCCTTCCGAAGAGCCTAGCTCTGACGAATCAGCGGCCGTAGTCCCTGAAGGAGCACCTGACGCTTACGAGCAATTCTCGACACCTGAAGGTGTCGACTCGTTAGATACAGATGTCCTCGCTACTTTTGAGACTACTGCGAAGGAGCTCGACTTGTCTCAAAGCAAGGCGCAGACCCTGATCGATTCTGTTGCTCCGCGTATTGCAGAGCGCCAGAAAGCAGTTCTTGCCGCCCAAGTTCAAACGTGGGCGAATGAGGTAGCGTCCGATCCTGAGATCGGAGGGCCGAAGCTCGACGAAAGCGTCGGCCTCGCACGCAAGGCATACCGAATGGGTGCCTCTAACGAACTGCAATCGCTGCTAAAGACATCCGGTTTGGATGTTCACCCCGAGATGGTGCGGATGTTCCGTTACTTCGGGTCCCGCTTGAGTGAGGACAAGGTCGTCGATGGCGGAGACGCCCCCGCGACGCAGGGCATGTCAGGGGATGTGTTTAACAATCCCGGCCCGACAATGGACCGCCTCTACGGCAAAAAGAAGTAAGCAGCTATGGCAACTCTTCCAACCACTAATCTCACTTTGGCCGACTGGGCCAAGCGTCGCGACCCGAACGGCTCCATGGCCGACATCGCGAACATTCTCTCGCAGTCGAACGAGATCCTCGACGACGGCGTCTTCAAGATGGCCAACGGCCCGACATCACACCGTGTGACCGTCGCGACCGGCCTGCCGGACGTTTACTGGCGCCAAGTCAACCAAGGCGTCTACCCGAGCCACGGCACGACGGCACAGATCGACGAAGGCATCGGCATGCTGGAGTCACGTTCTGAGGTCGACATTGCGCTCGCCAGCCTTGAAGACGACGAGCGCGCTTTGCGCCTGTCAGAAGCGCGCATGCGCCTCGAAGCCATGAACCAAGAGATGGCGACCACGATGTTCTACGGGAACACGGCCGCTAACCCTGAGAAGTTCATGGGTATCGCCCCGCGCTACAGCTCGCTGTCCGCGGGCAACGCGCAAAACATCTTCGACTGCGAAGGCACCGGCGGCGGTGCGCAGACTTCGATCTACCTGATCGGTTGGTCTGACGAGACCTGCCACTTTGTGTTCCCGAAGGGGAGCTCCGCCGGCCTGGAGCAAAAGGATCTCGGCGAGCAATCGGTCGACATCTTCTCTGCTGCTGATGGCACTGGCACCTACACCGGCAAGATGCAGGCGCTCGTCGACTGGTTCTGCTGGAAGATGGGCTTGGTCGTGAAGGATTGGCGCTACGCCGCGCGCGTATGCAACATCATGGTCAGCGAACTCGCCGGTTTCACTGGCAAACAGGCGATGACCGCATACACCACCAACATCATCCACCAGATGGCGGAGGCGATCTACCGCGTCCCGAACCTGGGTATGTGCAAGCCGGCGTTCTACATGAACCGGACGGTTCACAGCGCGCTGTCGCGCATGGCGATGGAGAAGCAGTCCTCAGTCCTGACGATTGAGCAGGGTTTGTCGAGCTACGGCACGGCGCGCCAATACCTGTCCTTCATGGGCATTCCGATCCGTCGTTGCGACGCGATCCTCAACACTGAAGACGTGGTTTCCTAGGAGGAATGAAATGGCAATTCGTGACCATCACTTAAACTTTACCCGGTCATCCGACTGGGACCTCGGGGCCTTGGCGGCTGACGGCGTTGCTTACGGACCAGACGCGATCACGCTCCCTTCTGGTGTAACGTCGTGGGACGACATCGGCGGCGGCCAGGACTTGTGGGTGGCGATTAACGTCGTCGAGTCGTTCACCTCTGCCGGCGGTAATGCAGCCGACTTGCGCTTTGACGTTCTCTTGGCTACCGACAACGCTGGCGGCGGGACCCCGTATCGCGTCGGTGAGACGCAGGCGTTCAGTTGCGCGGATCTAACCGTAGCGGACAGCGCGACCAACGATGTCGGCATCTTGCAACCGGCGGCCGCCAACGCAATCTTGATCCCGTTGAAGCCGCTGGAGGTCGACCTAGACGGTGCAGGAACGCACAACTTCATCTCACTGAAGGCGACCAACACTGACGGCTCCAACGCCTTCACGCAGGGCAAGGTGCAGGCGTGGTTGACGATTGGCAAGGACACTGGTGTCCAAGGTCTGAAGCACTTCCACCGGTCGGGCTTCGTCGTCTAACCCGTAGCGGGCTGCTTCGGCAGCCCGCCTTATAGGATCCACAAATGGCATACATTGAACACAACTGGCGCTTATCAGAAGCGCAAGCAATCACGGCTACCGCCAACTCGACGAACGTGATCGACTTAGAGGACGTTCGCGACCTCGGAGAAGGGACGCCCCTCTTCCTGCAAATGCAGGTCGTGAGCGTGGACTTTGCCGGTGGCGAAACGCTCACCGTCACGGGGGTTGTCGCAGACAACGCCGCGCTGACGACGAACGCGCAAGAGATCGTCGTAGCTCCTGGGTTGCTGGCAGCCAATCTGACGCTTCACTCGCAGTATTTCTTTGCTCTCGGTTTCTACCGTTGGGGTGAAGACTTCACGATCTACGCGCACGACGGCACCCCGACGAGCGTATTGAACGGCCGCCGATACTTCGGGCTGAAATACACCGTCACGGGCGGCGAAGGCGCGTTCAGTAACGGTAAAGTCACGACCAAACTGACGCTCGACACGAGCACCACGCCGCGCATCTACCCCGCAAGCACGAGCACTTAATCGTATGGATACCCCCCAACCTCAGCGCCGCGTGCGCGCACTTCGCAAAGCCTACGTGAACCACATCGTCCGCAAAGAAGGTGATGAGTTCATGTATTCCGGCGAAGCCAACGCAAACGTGTTTCTGGAGTTGGACGCGGGCGACACGTCGCCCGTCCAATCGAACGTGCCCCGTGAAGTGGAGCTAACGGTAGGCGATGACATCGACGACTTGCTTTAGCAGAAGCAGTCTTAGAGAGGGACGAGAGTAGGTCGATGCCCCGCCACCGCACACGCGGAGGTGGGGCTTTTATATAGAGAGCACAATGGTTGAATATACGCTTGTTCTTGAGATTGGTCAGTCGAACGCTTCGCCGGTTGGCGACATCCAAGGGTGGGAAGACAAACACCCCGAGCTCGCTATTCGGTCACCTAACACCGCGCGCTCGCAAGTAAAGCAGTTCAGCACTGGCTCATACCGCGATGACTTCACTCTCGCGGCTACGTTCAAGGGCGGCCCCCAGGTTGGCGACACAGGCGTGGTGTATGGCGCCGCCATCAACGGCACGTGGCAGACAGTCAATCTCCGAGGTGTAGCTGTCGACGCTGTCCGCGTCGCGACGTTCTACAACCCTATCGGCACGTTGCAGACAACAGGCGGCTACGCGCGGAGTTGGCCCGGCACATACAATGTCGTGCCGACAGCCAACGCGTTGACTCCGAACACGGCGAGAGAGTTCGCGACCAATTTTATTGTCCAGCAAGGTCGAGAGCATAGAGTTGCTACGTCGATCAGCGGCGACACTATTACGTCAACAGGGTCCGCCACATTCGCGGTCAACGACATCGTAGTGTTCAGCGCGGACTTTGCCGCACTGGGGCTAGCCAACCGCGGCCCGTTCAAAGTCACTGCCGTTGCCGGCGCGGACTTTGACATCCAGACGTGGCCGGAAGGCGCGGCCGTCGACCTCACGGTTACGGGGCAGACTGTCTCTGTGTGGAAGGTCAACAACACAGCTGTGCCGTTCTTAATCACGCGCAAGCGCACCGGGTCAACTCACACATACGCACCCACTGGGTTGGGTAACACTGGTGGGTCACGCCTAGTCGTCGACCCGCCGTTCGTCCCCGCGCAGAGTGACGACGAAGAGTTTACCGTCGACATGAGGTTGCAGAAAGACGCAGGGAGTGCATCTTCGCCGCTGTCGTTTGACGCTTTTTTCGGTGGTCAAGTAGAAGGCAAGTATGAGTTGGTGGCAGCGACTGAGCGCTTCGCTAAGTCGAGCGGTAAGCTAGTTCTCCACTCTGTCGAACGGCCGCTACGTGCTGGCCGGGCAATTCAGTCGACCAACCAAAACTCTAACTTGCCGGGAGGTGGCACCACTTCAATCTGCACTACCGGAGGTGTGTCTCTCGTTGGATACCCTGGTGCGGACAACTACTGGGCGCTAGGCGATGCCGTGATCCCGGTTACGGGGGGTCCCGGCTCGACCCCTGCCGAGATCACAATAGGACAGACCTACTACGTGGTCAGCGTTAGCGGCAGCGCGCTGGGGATAGCGGCGACTCTTGGCGGCACTCCGATTTCGTTCGCCGGGACAGGGGAGACGTTCTTGCTCACGTTCGCGGCCGGCGCTCTGGTTCGCTGGCCTACGCGACAGCCAACTGTTGAGGTGCCGTCTTTGTTGACTGCCTCACAGGCAGTAAATAATTTTCTGTCTGTCATCGTCGCGGTTGAGTTCACGCAAGGTGAAAAGATCAGGGTCAGTTACCCGAGTTCGAGCGCGCCGGCGGGGCTCCCCGCAGGTGACTACCTTGTGAGCGCAGTGGCATTCGCTGCCGGTGCGGAAGTATTGACGTTGACGGAGCTCGGCGGCGCCGCAACTACTTACACGTGGGGCGGGGAGCAGCCGGTGGTCGAGCGTCTTGACGCATACACGATGTGGTTCGTGTCTGATGTCCGTGGGGGTGACGAGATCGACCGGACGACACCCGAAGTAGCGTCACGCACAGTGCAATGGCAGACCACTGCCCGGTTTAACGGGTCAATCAGCGGCTTGAGATTGCGCTGCGTCTCCGGCGCCAACCTCGGGCAGTGGAAGCACGGAACGCACGTGACTTTCGATGTCACTCCCTTCCTGTCCCAGGTCCACTTTGACGGTAGCTGGGCGAGCACGCCTGAACGAAACGACGTGTTCGTGCTGGAGCCTACTCCAGTAGGTGACCAGGAGCGCCCGTTCGAGAAGTTCTGCCAGCTGTTACCTTGGTCGCCCTTCGAGGGGAAAGCCCGCGGCGCGCGTTCTTCGGGGACTGTCGCTGTCACCATCTCGTCGGGCTCGACGACCGAGATAGTGTCCACTGGCCTCAACGCTCCGCTCAAGACATCGGTGCAGTTCTTCACTACCGGCGAGCTCCCCAACGGGCTGATCCCCGGCAAGACTTACTACTCAGCAAAAGCTGCGGGCAACGCGATATTCATCGCTGAGACGTATGGGGGCCCTAGCCTACTACAGACATCAGCCGCAGGGAGCGGCACCCACTACGCTCAGACGGTCGACAACGATAATGGGTTCAACCCCCACCCGCCGGGCTTCAACTACCCGAGTCAGTTCGGGACACCGCGTCGCTACATGCCGTTCGACGGCTACGTCGTAGGGTCCTTCTATGGCGAAGAAACGTCGCAGCAGTCCGCCGGAGTAACAGCCGGGCTACAGTTGTCGTTCGACCTATACAACTACACCGGCCGCCGAACGCTGTTCGTCCCGTTAGCTTTTGGTGGCACGTCAATCAGCCACAGAGAAGTGCACCCGACAGGCACGGCCTCCACGTTTGGCTGGCTTGATGAGAACCAACAGATCAGCTGGGCGCCGGGCGAAGAGAACGGGTGTTTCGCTAGGTTGGAAGACACCCTCGACGGGGTCAAACTAGCACTAACGGAGGAAGGCTCGACGATCAAAGACGTGGTCGTGCACTTCAACCAGGGCGAAGCAGATGCCATGGCCGAATACACCGCTTCGACTTACCGGCAGAATCTCAACCGTCTCAAGCAGTCTGTGCGGCAGGCGCTCTACGACCGCGGTCTGGCGCCCGTCAAGGCCGCGCGTATCAAATGGCTACACGCCACGATCAAAGAGACGCTGACTGCGTGGCCGTATGCGGCGACCGTGAACGCGGCTATCGACGCAGAAGCGGCCGCGGACCCATACAGCCGCGCGTTGGTGGGCACTGACTTGGAGGTGCACGCCGAACGAGACACCTTCGCCGGCAACTCCGACGCTGACGGGTTCCACTACCACGGGGCAGAGATGGACACGTTAGGCAAGCGCGCGTTCACTGCATACAAAGCGCTCGAACGCAGCGGCTACACCGAGACGGAAGTCTGCAACATGGCACTGTCTTACCTGGGTGAGCCTGGGCGCTTAACTAACGTCGACACTGACACGACGAGAGAAGCCGAACTGTGCCGGCAGTTCTTGCCCCTCGCGCGCGACGAGCTTATCGAGCGCCACCCGTGGGACTTTGCGCTTCGTTCGGTGAGGCCGACTAAGCGTTCGGCATCTCCGCGCGTAGACTACAAATACGCATACGACTACCCCGAAGGCGTCGCGTCAGTGCTGGGCTTGGTTCGCTCCGATGTCGACTACAACTACAAGACGATGGGCACGACGGGACAGTATGAGTATACGGTCGAGCTCGACGACAACGGTGACCGGGTGTTGCTGACTGACCTCGACGATGCGCTGATGCTTTACGTGGCCAAAGTCACGGACCCGACTAAGTGGAGCACGACGTTCACGTCGGCGCTTGCTTGGCGCTTGGTGTTCCACATGGCCGGCGCCGTCATTAAGGGCGAAGAGGGGTCGAAGAAAGCAGTGGCTGCGGCCGGGATGGCCGAGCGCGCACTCCGCACCGCGACCAAGCACGACGGCGACACCAAGCGTGATGTCGACATAAGTAATCACGTGCCGACCTTCTTGCGGCACCGCAGCAACCCAGGGTCCTACCGCCGATGAACACGCGCACCGTGCAGCTCTCTTTTGCAGGGGGCGAGATAGCCCCCGAGCTATATGGCAGGCCCGACGCGGTGCAGTATCGCACAGGGGCGGCGCAGCTAAAGAACTGGGTCGTAAAGCCCCAGGGACCTGCTCGCACACGGCCGGGGCTGCGCCACGTCGCCACGTCGACAGCGACAGCGGCGCCGAGGCTCGTGCCTTTCATCTACTCGACAGGGCAGAGTCTGGTCGTTGAGGTCAGCCGCAATGCGGCCGGTCAGTCAGTGGCGCGCTTCTTCACGCAAGGTGCCGCGCTGAAGTGGGCAGTCCCTTTTGATCTGGGTGACGCGCCGCTAGCCGTTGACGTAGCTAACGACGCTTTCGTGGGTAGAGAACACCACGGCTACGTGTCGAACACAGAAGTCAGGATGCTGGTCGATAAAGATGGCACGGACTGGCCCGCTGGGGTGAGCGGCAGCAACACTTATTTTGTGGGCGGGACCGACGAGTTCACGACGCGCCGGTTCCAGCTGTTCAGCAGCTCTGGGCCTACGGGTCTGGTGTCTCTCACGAGCACTGGGACTGGGTATCTGCGCACCTTCAAGTCTGCGGATCTCCCTACTACGTGGGCCACTAGCCGCGACTATGAGGCGGGCCAGTTAGTCTACTGGCACGGT
>Ga0181373_1000067_pt1 | contig 33697 bp, 30 predicted proteins | sample LowvirmetaG_3_FD_130159 | JGI IMG/M metagenome (GOLD analysis project Ga0181373, IMG submission 130159) | Marine viral communities from the Subarctic Pacific Ocean - Lowphox_09 viral metaG | ecosystem: Environmental > Aquatic > Marine > Oceanic | place: Subarctic Pacific Ocean | collected... | reverse complement strand
GCTGAGTATGCAGCCACATCAAGAGCAAAGCGAGCAGGCAAGGCTTCAGGCAAGCAGCATGTGGCTCAACCTAAAAAAATTGCAAAGAAAACGAAACGACACAGAAGTGTAGTTACATAGGAACTTATCATGGCAGTAGTAACACCAGACCTACCAGAATTATTTGAAGAAGCTTATGAACGGGCAGGTCTTGAAATGCGTTCAGGCTATGATCTCAAAACGGCTCGTAGGAGCCTTAACATTTTAACATTGGAGTGGCAAAACCGTGGGCTTAATCTCTTCACTATTGAATCTAATACTCTATCCATTACGGCAGGTACTGCGACTTATACGCTACCTTCGGACACGATTGACATCCTCGAACACCAAATCCGAACAGGTACAGGTACAAATCAAACAGACACTTCGCTCGAAAGGGTCAGTGTCGCAACCTACGCGCAGCAAACAAACAAAAACACGCAAGGTAGGCCGACCCAAATCTACGTCCAAAGGCTCCCAACGGAAGTCAAAGTAACTTTATGGCCCGTTCCAAATGCAACAACCACATACACGTTGTCGTATTACAGATTAAAGGGCATTGATGGTTTATCTTCTGGCATTGGTGGGAATGTTTCTTCTGTTCCACCACGCTTTGTTCCTGCATTAGTATCTGGTTTGGCATATTATATAGCTATGAAAAAGCCTGATGTAGCAGCAAGAGCGCCTGCTTTAAAACAAGAATATGAGTTTCAATTTCAACTAGCATCTGGCGAAGATGAGGAAACAGCATCAATTAAGTTTGTTCCTTTTGATACCTTTATGGCGGGTGGTTAATGAGCTACGCAAAAAGTAAATATGCATTTGGTTTCTGTGACAAGACAGGGTTTCGATATCCGTTGAAAGACCTTACCTATGAATACAACAACGGTATTAAGACTGGATTTTTGGTTGGTAAAGATGTTTCTGATCCTGATCAACCTCAAAATTTTCTTGGTAGATTAAAAATATCTGATCCACAATCATTGCGTAACCCTAGACCTGATAACTCTCAAAAAGAAAGTAGATCTTTATTTGGATGGAATCCTATTGGAAATTCTGCTCAATACATGATAGGTTCTGTGGGAAAAGTAACTGTTAACACAACATAGGAGATTAAAATGCCTCAAGGAATTGGAACATATGGTAGCAAGGTTGGTAGACCACCTAAAAAGAAGATGGGCGGTGGTATGATGAAAAAGAAGCCTGTTGCAATGAAAGGTGGCGGTGGCCTCAAAAGTATCCCAACTAACAATCCTGGGATGAAAAAATTACCAACGGAAGTAAGAAACAATATGGGCTTTAAGGCTTATGGCGGTAAAATGAAGAAGATGCGTATGGGCGGTAAGTGTCGTGGAATGGGTGCTGCTACTAAAGGTGGCAATTATAAAATGGGATAAGTTCAAATGAACTATTCAGAGTTAACGCAGGCGATTAAAGATTATACTGATAATTACGAAACAACTTTCGTTAACAATATTCCTGTTTTTGTTAGACAGACAGAAGAATCTATAAATAGAACAGTTCTTGTACCTGAGCTACGGAAAAATGCCACAACAACTTGTGATGCAAATAATAGATTTATATCAAGGCCATCTGATTTTTTAGCTCCTTTTTCTTTTGCTGTAATAGATACAAATGGAGACTATAAATATCTTTTGCCAAAAGACGTAAATTTTATAAGAGAAGCATACCCTAATCGCTCTACATCGGAACTTCCAAAGTACTATGCTGAGTTTGATGGGGATATAGAATCAGATAACTCTTCTGGTCATTTTTTATTAGGGCCAACGCCAAATTCTGCTTATGAAGTTCAATTGCACTATTATTTTGATCCACCCTCAATCGTAGATTCTAATACATCTTGGCTTGGAGATAATGCTGAAGAAACTCTTTTATACGGAAGTCTCGTTCAAGCTTATATATTTATGAAAGGCGAGCCAGATGTGATGCAGCAATATCAACAAAAGTTTGACTCTGCGTTAAAAAAATTAATGGTTCTTGGCGAAGGAAGGCTAAAAAGAGATGATTATAGAAATGATCAACCCCGCATGGAAATGTAATGTTTGAATCTAAGATTAATATTCCAAAAGATCAGCCGATTGTTGGTGTAAAAATAGCCAACAATAGAGGATTTACACCTGAAGAAGTTGCTGAAACTTGTGTTGATAAAATTATGTCTGTGTCTGACACAGCGCCCCCTGCCATTCGTGATCAAGCAATGGCGTATAAAAACAATATGCAGGCTGTAATTGCTTATTATATGAAAGAAGCTATTCGCAGTGACCGTACAACTGTGTATAATGCAATCAAAGAAGCTGGGCATCCCGAACTAGCTGAACTCATAAGGAGATTATAAAATGGCATTTAATGGGAACTTTATGTGCACTTCGTTCAAGAAAGAACTTTTACAAGGCGCACACAACTTTTTAAATTCTGGTGGTAACGCATTTAAACTTGCTTTATTTACCAATACTCAAGCAGGAAACGACAACCTTGGTGGCTCGTCTACAGACATGGACGAGACAATCACTAACTACTCTTCTTCTGCTGCAAATGAAGTTCCAGATAGCGGGACTTATACCCAAGGAGGAGGCGCTTTAGGTCGTATAGATCCCTCGTCAGGAGGAACCACTGGGTTTACAGATTTTATAGATCACACTTTTTTTAGTTCAACAATTACTGCTCGAGGAGCTTTAATATATAACGATGATACCACATCTACACCTGGGGTCATTGCAGAAGATGCTTCTGTAGTTGTCTTGGATTTTGGAACAGATAAAGGTTCTACTTCTGGAGATTTTCAAATTGTATTTCCAACATCGGATGCTACAAACGCTTTAATCAGGATTGCATAATGGCAAAAGTCTTTGATCGTGTAAAAGAAACAAGCACGTCTAATGGATCTGGAGACTTTACTCTGGCGGGTTCACCTACTGGATATCAGACCTTTGACAGTGTTTTTTCAATAGGCGATCAAACTTTTTATTGCATAATTGCGGCTACTGGTGAGTTTGAGGTTGGACAAGGAACATACTCTGCTGCCAATACACTGGAAAGAACAACTGTACTTTCTAGTACTAGTTCGGGAAGTCTAGTTAATTTTATAGCAGGAAGTAAAGATGTTTTTGTTACTATGCCCGCAAAAAAAGCAGCAACAAATGATGACGCAATTGCTTATGCAGTAGCTCTGGGCTAGGAGACAAAGATGGCTAAGAAGTTAATATTTAATTATGAGTTTGATGCTTCAACAGGCACAATTACAGTTAATGATATTTACGCTGAAAAACGTTGGCAGTTAATTACTAACATTACTAGAAATCTTATTGTCTATCAGTTTAACGACAGTTCTTTTGGTATTTCAAATATTTCTTTTGATTATCCAAATACAAAAACAACAATTACCTTGGCATTTGATACAGCATCAATGTCTGATACAGATGAGCTTCAAATATTTGTTGATGATGGAACTACTGATATAACTGTAAACGACAGATTTGTCGATCCAGTATCTAAAATTCGAGTTTCTAACCCAGAAAATTTAATTGATACTGACTTTGAATACGGTTTACAGTCCACTAAATGGGAAACATTAGAACTTACTGCAAACATTCCAACGTTTTTTTCTCGAAGCGGCGATTTCAATTTAGAAATCTCAAGCATGGACGTTACAGCGAATAGTGATGTTGTAACGCTTACAACGGTTGAAACGCACGGTTTACAGCGTGGTTCTCCAATTATTGTTCAAGGATCTGGAGATGTTTCAGCAGATGGTGGTTTTGTTGTTGGCGGTGTAATTGATAGCAATACCTTTATATATAAAGGTAAAAATACGTTTACCTTTACTAGAAGTATTAAAGATACGTTTACTCAGTTATTTCCAGGGTCAATTTATTCTGGTTCAGAATTTAAACTTACAAACGTTGGAGGTATTACTACAGATTCAGCCACCCCTAATAGTGCTTTGACCGTATCAACTGTGTACCCTACAGATTTTGAAGCGGGAACATCTATGGCACTGGCAAATACATTTGCTCGTTCAACACTTCTCTTTAGCACGGACAATGCAAACGTTAATTCAGTTAGCAGTAGTACTCAAAGCTATACTTCTGCCACAGCAACAGGGGAAACAGATGACTTCCTAATAGGTGGCGTTAGTCCTTTTGGTTGGGTTCCCGAAGACGCTGTATTCTTTGAGGAAGGCTCAACAACTATTAGTTTTGGTTATCGAATTGCCTTCTCAGAACCTCATGGCTTTACTAATTATGACCCCGTTGTTTATGTTGCAGATACACAAAGCAATCCATCTATTATAACTGGAACGTCTGGTTTATATAACTTTGTCCCGTTTAAAGTTTACTATGTGTACTATGTAAACGCTACAACAATAGAATTAAGGTACTTAAGAAATAATTCTACAAGTTATAGAGTCACAAATCTTGTAAATGGTCAAAGTGGCGGCGTAACAAAGTCTGCGTTCATGTTGGCGCGTCAAGCCTATAGTTACTACGGAAATTACAGAGCGTTTAGATTCTACGATAATTGGTCATCGTTATTCGGAAATACACGTCAAAGATGTTTTTCATTTTTAGGAAATGAATATTTAAGTAGTGGTAGTCGAACAACTGAAGTTTCAAGTATGTACCTTGGTAACTATAGTGGGGGCACTTATGACTATGGATTACAGTACTATACTAGTTCAACTTACGTTCGCGCTTATTATGATTTAACAACGTCAAGCTATATCAACACGAGTACTTATTATTACGATGAACATTTCTTTGGTCGTATCAAGCCAGAAAACCGCAGAAGTAGTTTATGGATGCCAAATCATGGGTTAGAAACAGGCGATTTTATTATTCTTAGGGCTACACAAGGCACTTTGCCTACTGGTCTAACTTCAGGCGACACGTATTCAGTCGTAAAAGTAGACGACAATCGCGTATCATTTAATTTCTCTAGCGGTTCTGCTGTGATTTTTCAAGGTGCAGGAACAAGCGATCTTATTTATGAGATGGAATCTGTTAGCGTAGATGCAAATAGAGATACTATTAATATTCCTGCAAACACTCTAAGTGATAGTGACCCTATTGTTTATTCAGATGGCGGTGGGACACCAATTACAGCGGTAGCACCGTCTGGTAATTCTTTGACAAGCGGTAGCACTTACTACGTTGCTAACAAAACGGGCGACAGGTTTATGATCTCAGAGACCAAGAATCCCGCATCAGATGCCTTCACTATTTTTCAAAGAAACTCTAATTATGTTCAATATTGGCAGGATGCTATCCGTTTTTATAGTCAAAGCCCTACGTTTGTGACAGGTGACGCGGTACGATATACGGCTCCAAATAACTTGCCTCCTCTTGTTTCTGGACAGGTTTATTTTGTTCGTATGTTCAGCACAAACTACGCATATTTGTATTACACAAGAGCGGACGCCATAGCTGATACAAATAAAATTGTTTTACTTTTTTACGCTCCAAGTAATACCGTGGCGACATTTACTAAGTATAATATATTTGACATCACCGCTGTACCCAATCCTGCTGAAACGCATTCTTTTCAAGCTGATTTTGTTGGTGCAGCGGACGGCAACTATGAAATTGCAACAAATGCCGCAGATCAATTATCATTTACTTTTAATGCAGGTTCTCAGATTCAACCAAGAATAAAAACAGTTGACTCTCAAAATTCTTTTGTTGCTCAGTTTAATGCGTTTTATATTTTAAACCACGGTTTTATAACAGGAGATTCTGTTGAGTATACAGAATCAGGCACAACTAACTTATCTGGTCTAACAAGTGGTACAACGTATTATATTATTGCCTTAAACAAAGATTTTTTAAGTTTGGCAACAACTGAAGCAAATGCACTGTTAGGAACAGCAATAGCACTTTCGGAAATTGGAAGCAGCGCCACTCCCTTAACGGGGACGTTTAGTTTTCAACCAACAACTATTATAGGTACATTTAGCGGTGCGGGAACAGTAGCTTATGATGCGTCTTCTACAACTTTAACTGGCGAAGGAACTTCATTTACTTCTTTTATTAATAAAGGTGATGAAATTGTTCTTAATGTGCCAGAAACAACTGCAACTACTGCAATAACATCTTATTCTGTAGCAGATTATTTTGTAGCAAATGGTCATGGTTTAGCTACAGGTGATCTTATTCGCTTTACCGCAGTCACATCTCTTCCACCAGGACTTGATGAAAATGAACTTTACTATGCTAGATTAAGAGATGTTAATACTTTTTACGTTCACTACACTCAGACAGATGCAGCCGCAGGCACAAATGTAATTCAGATTACAGGTTCGGGTACAAGTGCTAGTGTGAACCACATGTCTGATACAGGTGGTCTTACTGAGCGTATTATTAATTATGTAAACAGTGATGGTCAAATTACCGTTGAAACTGCTCTTCCTGCAACAGCACAAACTGAAGTGAATTACCTTCAAAGAACATCTCTTTTACTTCGTCCAGATGGATTTGCATTACACCGTCCTTATGATGGTGGTGTGGAGCTTATTCCACCTACAAATCCTGATTCCGCAATGATTCGTCAGACACGAAAGTATTTTCGTTATCAATCTGGTAAAGGGATTCAAGTTAGCTACGCTGTTAATTTTAGTCCAACAAGTCAGATTGATACGTTTAGTCGGTCTGGTTCAACAGGTACAATCAAAACTCGATTTGCTCATAGACTTTCCGCAGGTCTAGCAATCACTATATCGGGGTCAACAAATAGTTCAGATACGTTAGGCACAGAAGTTTTAACGATTCGTGTTCTTGATGATGGCACAGGATATCAAAACGTTTATAGTATTAATAACGAAATTGTAACTTCTCTTACTCTGTATGAAGGAAGAACTTATCGCTTTGATCAGTCTGATAGCTCTAATTCTGGGCATCCGATCCGTCTTTCAACTACAGAGGATGGAACGCACGGCGGCGGTACAGAATATACAACTGGTGTGACGACGGGTGGGACACCTGGAACAGATGGATACACAGAAATAACGGTAGCTGCATCTGCCCCTGATTTGTACACTTACTGTCAAGTCCATGTAGGTATGGGCTTTGCAGCGCCAACCCCAACAGACCCAGATAGTAACACTGCAAATCTATGGAATGGAGTGTTTAACATTGACACTATTGTTGATGAAGTAACATTTACGGTCACATTGCGAGGCACTCCATCAGACGCACAAGCATCGGGTGTTGTAGAGTATTATGTAAATTCATGGTCAAACAGTGCGCTTCGTTGCGGTTTGTTTGATGACCAGAACGGTCTTTTCTTTGAGTACGATGGTCAGGAATTATACTGTTGCCGTAGAAGTTCTGTTCGTCAGATTAGTGGATATGCCACAGTTCAATTTAGGTCTGGACAGGTCTCAGGCGCAGACACAAAATTTACAACTCAGCTTCGCAAAGGTGACAAGATTGTAATTAAAGGTCAGTCACACGTTATAACAAGAATAGAAAGTGACACGGTCTTGTATATAGCTCCTAGCTATCGTGGTGTAGATGCAACTAAGGTTGTGATTACAAAAACAGAAGACACCAGAGTTCCTCAACGAGAATGGAATGAAGATGTCTGTGACGGTACTGGTTATACAGGGTTTAAATTAGATCTGAATAAGATTCAAATGGCTTACATGGATTACTCTTGGTATGGTGCAGGTAAAGTGCGCTTTGGATTTAAAGACCAACACGGTAACGTTAGATACGTTCATAGCTTTATTCATGGTAACTTCTTTACCGAAGCATATATGCGATCAGGTAACGTCCCTGCTCGTTATACTATTGAGAATATAGGAACACCAACATATGTCCCTGCGTTGGCTCACTGGGGTACATCGGTAATTATGGATGGTAGATTTGATTCAGATAAGGCTTATATTTTTAACGCTTCATCTAATAATCTAGCATTAACGGGTGCAGCTTCTGATACTGTGAGTGCAAAAGTAGATTACACGAGCACATATTACTATAGAATTAATAGTAAAAACTATGCTCCAATTGGATATGCTCTTTCATTAGATGCCCCAGATGCTGTTCTTGCTTCGTTTGCGGCGGGAACCTCAATTTCAGGGGCGGATATACCAGTAGGAACAAAACTTGCAAATCCAACAAGTACATCAGTTTCACCCTATCAGCCTTACTTGCCTTCTATTTACAGTGCGGAAACACATCCACTTTATAATTATTTTACAGATATCAGAACTAGAGATTTGTTAGTCATAGATAGTGTCCCTACAGGTGTTTCTGGAACATCTTCTACATATACTATTGGTGCAGGTGGAGAAGCTCTTAACGTTACCAAAGAACTGCCTTTAATTAGTGTTCGACTAGCACCATCGGTTGACACAAGTGCTCCTGGGTTCTTGGGAGAACGTGAGATTATTAATCGTATGCAGCTAATCCTAAATCAAGTGTCTGTTCTTTCTACCCATGCGTGTACAGTTCGACTTATTTTAAACGGTCAGCTTTCATCAAATGCATGGTTGCGTGTTACAAATCCAAGTTTAAGTCAGCTTATTCTTCACGAAAACTCCGACACGATTACAGGTGGTTTAAGTGTGTATAACTTTGAGGCTTCTGGTGGTACGGGAACTTCGGCTCGAACACCTGAACTTACTACAGAAAACTTGGGAGAAATTGCCACTCTTGGTAACTCAATTCTAGGAGGAGATAATGTGTTTCCAGACGGGCCAGACGTATTGACTGTAGTTGTGGTACTGAACGAAGATCCTTCAACGGTTAGTGCATCAAACCCATTTACAACATCGGGGCGAATTAGTTGGTCTGAATCACAGGCGTAAGACATGTTAGGTAACGAAGCATTTGCAGCATCTGCGTTTTCTCAAAGCGCAGCACAACAAGACGCACAAGTCTTTGTTACTACAATTGATGCTGAAGGGTGGGGTCGTGGTATCTGGAGTTCAGGTGCTTGGGGCGTTCAATTACTCACCAACATAGAAGCAACCACAGCGGTAGGAAACGCTGAAGCAAAACCAACGACTAAAGCCAATGTAAACGGAGTAGAAGCTACAGGAGAAGTTACAGGGGTTGATGTATTCCCTGGAACTGGTGTTGACATTTTTGTTACTGGAGTAGAGGGAACGGGAATTGTTTCCTTTAGAGGGGTAAAGGTCTGGGGCAGAATTATTCCGGATGCGAACAACACATGGATAAATGTTGCAGGAACAGAAAACACATGGATTGATATTGCGCCAAACACTACAAACGAGTATACTGAAATAAGACCATAACGGAGATTGTTACTTCATGCCTAGTACATATACACTAAATAGCGGTATAGAACTCATAGGAACTGGCGAACAGTCAGGCACATGGGGTGATACCACAAATATAAATTTACAAATTGTTGATAGATTAACAAGTGGTGTAGGGGAGATTACTCTTCCGACAACGCCACCTGGCGCGGGATATGATATTACTACTTCAGATGGTGCTTTGTCTGATGGTCAATATAGAGCTTTGGTTTTTGGCGGAACGCCAAGTAGCGGAACTCAAGTCAACATCACGCCAAACGATCAAGAAAAAATTTATTTTATAAAAAATAACTCTGGTCAAGCTATAACTATATTCCAAGGTTCTGGAACTACAGTTAGCGTATTGAATGCAAAGTCCGCTATTGTATATGTTGATGGTGGGGGAGCTACAGCAAACGTTGTAGATCTAACAAGTACCTTTAGTTTTCAAAATGAGGATCAGAATCTAACAGATATCTCTGGTCTTAGCCCCACAGAAGGACATGCGATTCTCGGTAGTGGTAGTAATTATGTAAGCACTGCTACATCAACAAGTGCTATGATTATGCCTTCTGGTAGTGCAGGTGCTCGACCATCTCCTGTAAACGGTATGATTCGATACAACACTGATGACAGCCAGTTTGAAGGATATGCGGGAGGCGCTTGGGGAGCTATTGCAGGTCAAGGAGAGGCAGGTGGTGCAATTATTGTAAATAACACCACTGCTGATGAAGACTATACCTTCGCTGCGGGAACCAATGGGTTTTCGGTTGGCCCTGTTACAGTAGCAAATGGTGTAACAATTACGGTATCCAGTGGTCAACGATGGGTTGTCATATAAGGAGATAACTATGAGTAGTATTTCGGCAGGAACAACGATAGGAACAGCACTGGTTAGTGAGGGTACTACAGACGGAACATTAGTTCTTAAAACAAACGGCACAACAACAGCGGTCACTATCGGCACGGATCAATCTGCTACATTTGCTGGAGCAGCTACGGTCACGGGAACGGCTACGGTAAACGGTGGCTTAAATGAAAATCAAGTGGACGTAACAGATGCAAGTCCTGTGATAAACTGCTCTACAGGAAATGTATTTGCTATTACAACTAGTGCGAGTCCGCTAAATTTTACTATATCGAATGTCCCATCTTCTGGTACGGCTTATGGGTTTATTTTAAAACTTACTGCAAGCGGCACAGTAACCGTGAACTACACGGGACTAGGAACAATATATTGGGCAGGTGGAACTATCCCCGATCCTCCTGCTTCTGGCGAGACAGACGTGCTTGGGTTCTTAACTTATGACGGCGGTACGAGTTGGTACGCATTTCTAGCGGGGGATGCAATGGCATGAGCTTAACTAACTTCATATCGTTGTTAGGCTCTTCTGGGGCAAATGTTTTAAAACCTAAAACCCATATGTTGTTTTCTAAAACTTCAGGGTCAGCTATCTCAACAGGAAATACAATCGGGTTTTTTAAGATTCAAGATAACGGCACACTTATGTATGTAGGAAACGATGATCCTATTGACCCTACGTATGAAAACTTTCAAAATGTTGCTTACGGATACAGCCCGACAAAAAACCAAGCGGTTCTTTGGAACAAAAGTGGTCAGTTTTATAGTGGTGTATTTACTTACAGGCGGCACGTAATCGCGTATGACATGTCTGATCCAGACAATCCTGTTAGAACTGTAAGTTCTACTGGAAATAACTCTACTGGTGATGCCAAAGTTGTTCCTCCTATAAGCACAGAGCAAGTAAATGCTACTGGAGTTGGGACAAATGCATTCTTCTTCTCTAATACTCAATGGCGAGGAAATAGTACTTATGAACCTGTTCAATATGTTGGCAATGGCAGTGCCAGTCAGTATGGGTCAATTACATATAATGGGAGTTCAATATCTGGAAACGGTCTAGCATCTAACTCTCCTTTATTATACGATGAAGATGAAAGTTTGTTTTTTGCTCAAATTAATAATTCAAGCGGTGCGCCTAGCTATGCCACCTATGTCGCGGATTCAGTAACAAGAAATTCTCAGTTTAGATTTGCTGCCAATAATAGTGGTGACACTTCTCCTGTGGGAATAGACGTAAAAAGAAAATTACTTTTTGTGCAATCGAACACAACAAATGCAGGGGTCTACAGATCATATCAAAAAACTATATATTGTCTAGATTACAGCAACTACCCAACGGTTACTCTAAGAAGCCATGTTGATATTAGCAGCTCTTTTTTTGGCGGAGATACCCCCAGGGTTTTAGTACATGACGATAAGTTTAAATATCTGTTGAATATATATAAAGATAATGAAGGTAGCCCCTCAAACCCGAACACAGGATATTATGTGGTTGATACCTCTGACCCAGACAACATCGCCCAACACACGGTTGGCAGGCTTAGTAATGGTGAAATAGACGCCCGTAACTTTGATTATGATCCTGCTCAAAATGTAGGATATTTTTTTGGAGACAATCTCTCTGGTAGTAGCTTTGTTCATAAATTTGTATTTAGTTCTACGGGTGTAGGATTTACTTTAGATGTAGCAACTGATCCCGCAAGTGCAAAAAGTCCAGGTAACTACTTAAGTAGTACAACACTAAACAATGCAGCTCTACTATACGGTTAAAGGAAACGATCATGACAGTAACAATTAACGGCACAACAGGAATTTCGTCTACTGGAGATATAGTAACTACAGGTTCTGCAAACATCGATGTAGGTGGAGACGGCACTATCGGCGCTGACTTTCTTGCTACGTCCTATCAAGAAAAACAAGTTGCATTATCTGGCACAAGCCCCACGGTAGATTGTGCATTAGGAAATATATTCACACTAACCACAAGTGGTGTTACTGCGTTTGGAGCGGTTAGTAACGTACCTACTACTGGCACAGCGTATTCGTTTACGTTGGTTATTACAGCAGGTGGAGCGCATACTGTTAATTATACTGGGCTTGGAACTAACGTGTATTTTTCTAACGGGCTTGCCCCGCCTTCTCCTTTAAGCGGCGATACAGATGTGCTTGTGTTTATGACATTCGATGGTGGTACAACATGGTATGGTTCTTTAGCGGTTAACGCGGCGGCACAAATATGAGTCTTACTTCTCGCCTGTTCCTTTTTGGTTCTGCTGCTTCATTTGGTGATCCTCCTCACTGGATTGCTCACACTGGAGTAGGAAATCCCCCTGGGACAAGTGATTCAGAACAAGGATTTGCGGTTTCAGTAGATTTATCTAATAAGATATACGCACTATTTGACGGAAGTGGTTCCGCTAATATCGGGGTTGCAAGATACGACCCTGACGGAACTTTAAATCCAACTAACAGTTCTATCTATAATACAGCTTCACCATATTCTTTTAACCCAAAAGATATTCACGTAGATGAAAACGCATATATCTATATTTGTGGACATGAGAGTTCTAATCATCGAGCTTTCATAGCAAAACTTACGCCTAATTTTGCAAATCCATATATAGAGTGGTCTCACAACTATGACCCTAGTGGAACCCCTGTAACTGCAATATATGAAGCAGTTAAGACAGACAGTTCTGGAAATGTTTACGTTTGCGGAAGCCGAACTAATTATACGGGAGCAAGCACAAATCAACCTGCGGGGGTAATACAAAAATTTAATTCTGTTGGTTCTCAAGCATGGCAAAAATTTATTTATGACCCTGATACTTCACACACAGATAATATTCCAACTAATCTTGCAGATTTAGCTATTACAAGTGATGGAAGTATTATTGCAGTTGGTCAAAACGGTGACAACAGTTTAACTCCCTCAGATAGTGGGTCTTTTCTTGTTACTAAGTGGGCTTCAGACGGCACATTGCAATGGCAACAGATTGTTGGAGATAGAGCTACTACAGGAAAGAGTCAGTCTTTACATCATGTTGAGTTAGACGGTGATGATAACATTTACTGCGTTGGCGCAAATTCTGATGTAAGCAATGCTGTTGACGTGTTCGTTATGAAGATGAACTCTAGCGGAACTGTACAGTGGCAACAGACTGTTGGACAAGGAACAACGCATACTGAATCAAAAATGTCAGTGGCAATTTCTCCTTCGGGAAGTAGTCTTTATATTAGTTACTATGAACTTGATAATCCTAGCAACGATTTTCATGGTGTTGTTCTAAAATGTTCTACTTCAGATGGATCAATTGACTGGTCAAATAGACTTCGACCATCTAACAGTGATTCACGTAGGATTGAATTTAGAGATACTGCGCTTGATAGCTCTGAAAATGTATTACTCGTAGGGAGGGTGCTATGGGATGCAAGTGAACCTTCAGACATATTAACATGTAAACTTCCTCCTGATGGGTCAGGCACTGGAACTTATGGTTTTTTTACCTATGAATCCTATTCATTAACTCGTACAATTACTACTTTTCCTACAACCGCTACAACACTATCCGTTACAAATGGTGCAATGGCGGCTCAAGCAGGTGTCAGTGTTGCACAATCAGTTACTTATCCTAACACGGTTTATAATATACCGTAATTCAAAGTCATAAAGGAGAATCAACTAATGGCTGAATATAGAAACAGAGAAACAGGCGAAGTAAAAACTCAAGGAGAGATTCGCAGAGACAATCCGAATATGTCTATACCTCGTGTATGGGTAGCTGAGGTTTGTGATGCATTAAACGTAGATCCAGTGCTTGCAGGTGCTAAACCCACCCCAGGTCAGTATCAAAACGTTGTGCGAGATGGTGTAGAGCAAGATAGTTCAGGTAACTGGGTTGAAAAATGGGTTGTTGCAGATATGTTTGCAGATGGAGATGATGGCACGAAAGCAGAAAAAGAAGCTGATTACCAAAATAATCTTGATTTAGTTACAGCGGAAGCAAACAGACGTGTTCGTAATGAAAGGCTTACAGAAACAGACTTTTGGGGTATGTCAGATGTAACTATGAGTTCAGAAATGACTACCTATCGCCAAGCACTTCGTGATATAACTACACATAAAAATTGGCCTAAAATAGAAGACGCTGATTGGCCTGCAAAGCCATAATAGTTCAATTGAACTAAAAGGAGTAACGACATGACTACAACAATAAATGCAGACACCTCAGTAGGTGGGGCAATAGTAACTGGTGACACATCTGGTCAACTTGGTTTGCAAGCTGATGGGACAACCCTGCTAACAGTTGCAGGAGATGCCGTTACTTTTGAGAAGAGCGTTGTAGAGACGGTGTATAACCTAACAGGGACAGCACTTGACCCTGCCAATGGTACAATACAAACAAAAACATTATCAGCCCCTGTAACGTTAACTGACAGCTTGTCTAGCGGTGAGAGTATTGTTCTTATGATTAATGGTGGTGTAACTTACAATGTTTTATTCCCAACAATGACTTGGGTTACAAGTTCTGGTAACGCTACGCCGATATTAACGGCTAATGATACTGTCGTGTTTTGGAAGATTAGTACAACCTTGTATGGAGCCTATGTAGGGAGCTACACTTAATGGCTAAATTAGCTAAATTTCTTTCATCTGCAAATGGCTCACCAAACGTTCGTACTGATGTAGATGATGTGTTCAGTAATTATGTATATCCTGGTACTGGCAGTGGTTTGCATGTCCAAAATGGGGTTAACCTTCAAGATGACGGGGGGATGATTTGGTGGAAAAGTAGAACCTCTGCTGCCAATCACGCAATGATGGACACTGAAAGAGGTAATGATAAAACACTATTTCCAAATTTAGATTTAGACCAAGAAACTCCTGCGGTTATTTCTTTTAAAACGGATGGGTTTCAATTTGTAAGTGGGAATTATGCAAATACAAACGCACTTGGCACAGATTACTGCTCTTGGACATTTAGAAAGTGTCCAAAATTTTTTGATTGTTTTGAGTATACTGGAAATTCATCTGGATCTCAGACCATCTCTCATAATTTAGGTGTTGCCCCTGCTTTTGTTATAATTAAACGTACAGATAGTGATGGGGATTGGGGTGTTTATTCTGCTTTTGGAGGTTCAACTTTTGGAGACTGTTCATTAAAACTAAATGAGCCTGAATCAGAGCTAGCCTCAATTGCTTTTACATCAACACCTACTTCTATTACTGTTTTCTCATCTAGTTTTAAAATTGACGCAAATATAGAAAACGCAACATATGTCGCTTACTTATTTGCAAACAATAATGGTGATGGCGAATTTGGGCCATCTGGAGATCAAGATATTATTAAAGTCGGAGATTACAGTGGGCTTGCTACAGTTAATCTTGGCTTTGAACCTCAGTGGTTGCTTGTAAAAAAGGCAAGCGGAACGGGTAATTGGCATATTTATGATACAATGCGTGGCTTAACGGCAGATGCTTACGGCACAATTGATAAAGCTCTTTATCCAAACTTACCTAACGATGAAGAAGATTATGACTATTTTAAAATTCAATCAAATGGCTTTAAAGCGATTTCAGCTACTGTTGGTAGCGGAAAATATGTTTATATAGCAATACGCAAAGGCCCACTTGCAACGCCTACAAGTTCGAGTAAGGTGTTTGCCGTAAACACTTGGGCGGGTTCAAATGTTGTTCCTAACTTTGTTTCTGGTTTTCCTGTAGACATGTCAATTCAAAGAACCAGAGCAGTTGCTGTAGATACTGTAAGTAGTTCAAGACTTACACAGGGAGCATTCGTCCAAACTAACACAACAGCAAAAGAATCCGATAATTCTAACTATAGTTATGATTATCAAGATGGTTATTATGGGGCTAATACCAATGGAAACATGATTTCCTGGATGTGGAGACGTGCGCCTGGTTATTTTGATATAGTTCCTTATACTGCGGGATCACAAGCAGTACTGACTTTAGATCATAACCTTGGTGTAATTCCTGAAATGATGTGGGCAAAACGCAGAAGAAATAATGTCGGAGGTGGCACGTCTAATTGGATGGTTTATCATAAAGATTTTGATTACACTTATAGCTATGCGTACCTTAATAGTGACGCAGCAATGGACAACACACAAACAAACACTTGGCCTTCTGCACCTACAGCAACACAGCTTACTATTGGCAGTTGGACAGGTGATTTTATTGGCCCTGGTGACATAGGGTCAATTTTTCTCTTTTCTTCACTTCCAGGCGTATCCAAGATAGGAAGCTATACTGGAAATGGCACAAGCCAAACAATCGATTGTGGATTTTCAAATGGGGCAAAGTTCGTTTTAATTAAACAGTATGACAATACAACAGCCGCGAGGTGGAGTGTTTTTGATAGTTATAGAGGGATCGCTGCGGGTAATAATGATCCTCAGTTGTTTTTAGATCATACAGATGCAGAGGACACAGGACATGATCTTATAGATACTACTTCTAGTGGGTTTATAGTGAATGAGGACAATACAGCTTTTGCTTACCAAGAAGTAAACCAACTAAACGGTAATTACATTTTCTACGCAATAGCTGCTCCATAGAGGTAAACGATGCCCTTACAAAAGCTACAATTTAGACCAGGAATAAACAGAGAGTCTACTTCGTATACAAACGAAGGTGGTTGGTTTGATTGTGATAAAGTAAGGTTTAGGCAGGGGTTTCCTGAAAAGATAGGTGGTTGGACAAAGCTAGGGTCAAAATCTTTCCTTGGTTCTTGTCGTGCAATGCATACGTGGTCTACTACAAACCTAGATCTTTTTTTGGGTTTGGGGACAAGCGATAAGTATTACATAGAAGAGGGTGAAGCGTTTTATGACATCACCCCAATTCGACAGTTTACTGACACATTGAAAGACATATCTATAACCGTATCTGGGATACAGTCATCTGGTAAAGTTGGGGACACTACAGTCGAAACTAATCTAGAACAGGTAAGTGGTTTAGGTGCTACTGCAACTGTTGGTCAAGTAGCTGTTTTAACTGACGGTGGTGTTATCGTAAGTGTAACAGGAACATCTGCAAATACCGCTGTCGGCAATGTATCTGTTGTTATTAGTGTTGGTGACGTATCGATTAATCTAACAGGGTTAGAGGCTACAGCATCTGTTAATCCAGTACAGGTATCATCGATTGACTCACAATCTCAGATAGACTTTGCGGCAGTTGACGGGTCATCTACGATTACAGCCTCTCAAACAAAGCATGGCGCTACGGTAGGGGATTACGTTACATTTAATGATTGCGATTCTTTGGGTGGGAATATAACAGCAGCTATTTTAAACCAAGAGTATAAGATAGTTAGTGTACCCGATGAAAACACGTTTACGTTTATTGCGCGTGAGGTAAATTCTGTAGCCAATATAACTATAGATGGTCAATATACACCCGTTGCGGTGACTGCCAATGCTTCAGACACAGGTGACGGTGGAAGAACTGTAACAGCGTCTTATCAAATTAATGTTGGGATTGACACATCTATACTTGGTAACGGTTGGGGTGCAGGTGCTTGGGGTCGTGGAGCTTGGGGCAGTGGAGCGAATGTAAACGTCTTGACTGATACGTTACGTCTTTGGGAGCATGATAACTTTGGTGAGGATCTTGTTATAAATGTTTATAATGGAGGCGTATACTATTGGGATGCTTCTTTAACAGATCCTTTAACAAGAAGAGCAGTGGCTTTAACGTCTTTATCAGGAGCAACAGATGTTCCTGTGATTGCAACCAAAACACTAGTATCAAATGTAGATAGACATGTGATCGCGTTTGGAGCCAACCCTTTAGGTGGCGCAACTCAAGACCCACTACTTATTCGTTTTTCAGATCAGGAAAACATCGCAGACTGGAGACCCACAACTACAAATACAGCAGGTGATTTGCAGATTGGTTCTGGTTCTAAGATTGTAACTGCTATTGAAACAAGACAGCAAATTCTGGTTTTTACAGATATATCCTTACATGCAATGCAGTATTTGGGGCCACCGTTTACCTTTGGTATTAACATGATATCAGAAAACATCACTGTTAACGGGCCTAAATCTGCAATTGCTGTTGACGACAACGTGTTCTGGATGGGACTAGATGAGTTCTACATGTACACTGGTTCGGTACAAAAGCTGCCATGTTCTGTTAAAGATTATGTGTTTAGTGATTTTAACATAGAACAAAAAGAAAAAGTATTTGCTTCTTCTAACACATCGTTTTCTGAGGTGTGGTGGTTCTATCCGTCTGCAAATAGTTCTATAAACGATAAGTATGTAGTTTATAACTACGAGCAAAACCTTTGGTACTACGGCACATTATCACGAACCGCATGGATTGATCGGGGTGTAAGCAATAAACCTCTTGCGGCAAGTACAGATAATTACTTGTATACACATGAAATTGGATCAGATGATGGAAGCACGAATCCTGTCAGTCCTGTAATGGCGTATATTGAATCTAGTCAAGTTGATATTGGAGAGGGAGATAATTTTTCATTTGTTCGTAAGATTATACCAGACTTAACCTTCAGGTCATCTACGGCTATATCTCCTGTTGCAAATTTTACATTAAAAGCAAGAAATTCCCCAGGGGGCGACTATTTGCAAAGTGATTTAAAAAATATAGGAAGAACAGCGTCAGTTCCTGTAGAACAGTTTACATCAAATGCATATGTTAGACTGCGCGGTAGATCAATTGCTATTAAAGTTAGCAGTGAAGACACGGGAGTACAATGGCGATTAGGTTCTCCGCGTATTGAAATTAGACAAGATGGGAGGAGATAATGTCTAACCAAGTTACACTTCCATATTTTCCAAATGCCCCTGTTAATTACGATCAAAGATATATTAGTGAAGTAGTTCGCGCATTTTCATTATATTTACAGCAAATACAAAACCCAGGAACTGCTGTATTTAATACTTTGAATCTGCTAAACTTACCAGTACATGCCGACAACGCAGCCGCTGTCACTGGTGGATTGGCAATAAATGATGTTTATAAAACAGCTACTGGTGAGCTGAGAATAGTTGTTTAAAGGAGTTTATAATGTCACCTAGAGATACAGCAGAAGAAATACGATCAGGTGCTGGGATGGCGAGAAGCCCAAGACCTCGTCCAAGACCAGAAAGGTCTATAGTGGATAGAGCAATGGGTGGCATTAGAAGTGCTGGGCGGCAAATTAGAGATGATTTTAGACACGCAACTGGGCAGCAAAGATATACTGGCTCAGATTTAGATAACTACAATACACGTTCACAGCGATCATTTGAAGCTAATGAAAGATTTAGGAACAGAGATAGAAATAGAGGTGGTGGCTCTTCATCTCAACAGACCGATGATCAAGCTCCAGACATGACAGATCAGTACGCTGAAAACCTTCGACGTTACAATGAATATATGGAAAGCCAACAGCAGCCGACTACACCAGAAGTAACACCGGATATGCGCCGTGAGGCGTTAAACATCTTTGAATCTCAGCAGGGCGCAGGTCAAATGCCTTACTACATGGCGGCTGCTCGCAACGCTCAGAATCCTAATATGAGTCCTGCATTTCAACATGCAGCTCAGAACTACGATGTTCTTGGTGGTGCACAGCGTCTTGCCCCTCGTCCTATGGAGATGATGAGCGTAGCAGAACGACAGCAGATCAACAGGATGGCAGAAGGGATGGCTCAACTTATGCCTTCACCACAACAAGAGTATCAGCAAGGCATGGACATGGTTATGCGTGGTGGCGGTAAGGGTGGCCCTGCAACAGGTCAACAGCCTATGTCCCCCCAAGGTAGTATGCCCCCGCAAGGTCTTGCTGCGTTACTAGCGCAAAGATTCGGTGGATTTGGAGGTCAGTAATGCCTGCTACTGTATTAGATGATTGGAAAGTTCTGCCGCGCCTCATGATGTTGGCTGTTACAATTCTTACATATCAAGCAGTTCATTGGTTTATGAGTTTGCCTGACCCATCTGTTGCACAGAGTGGTCTTGTATCTGTGTGCATGGGTGCGCTAACTGGTTGTTTTGGCATTTGGATGGGTAAGGAATCTACGTCTACAAAGAAAAAAGTTATTGAAGAGGAGTTACTATGATTGCTCAACTGATAGGGCCGATAGCTAATTTAGCAGGAAGTTGGTTTGATGCAAAATCACAGGCGCAAGCTGCAAGTGCAAAGCTCAAGTTAACTGAGGCTGAAGCAAAAGCAAAGATACTTCTAAGCAAAGAAACTTCAGTAGCTGATTGGGAACGCATGATGGCGCAAGGTTCTCAATCAAGTTGGAAGGACGAATGGTTTGTAATAATTCTAAGTATTCCATTAATTTTATGTTGGATACCGGGAACAGAAGGTTGGGTTGATCGCGGTTTTGAACAACTCTCCAAAGCACCAGACTGGTATTTTTATAGTTTAGGTATCGCCATATCAGCGTCATTTGGTGTGCGTGGCGTACAGAAGTTCTTTAAGAGGTAGCGATATGTCTGACATGAAGATACCAGTTGCTTTAGTCTTTGCTATGGCTGTGCAGTTGGTAGCGTTAGTCTGGTATATTTCTGGTATGGTTCATGACATCGAACATCTTGAGGGAACAGTATCGGTGCAGCAAGATATTATTGAACTAATCAGCTCAGATGTAGACGATTTGTGGGAGTTTTGTACTTTTACTGAGAACAAATGGGCTGAGAGTTACACCTCTGATATGGTGTATGAGCGAGTTTGCGGATCAAAGGAGTTTGTAAATGAGTGACGCATTAAAAACATTACAGGAAAAGATAGGATCTGCACCTGATGGTGCGTTTGGCCCTAACACTGCAAAAAAGATTTGCAATCATTACGCATTAAATCCAGAGCGTGGAGCGCACTTCTTAGGGCAGCTTGTGCACGAGAGTGGTACATTTAGGTATGTAGAAGAAAATCTAAACTATTCTAAAGAAGCTATACTATCAGTGTTTGGCAAATACTTTAAGTCAGAAAGTGATGCCGAAAGCTGTGCGCGTAACCCACAGGCACTTGCTGATCGTGTATACGGTGACAGAATGCAAAATGGTGGGCAAGGATGGTTATTTCGGGGAAGAGGTTTCTTACAATGTACTGGAAAAATAAACTATTCTCAGTTTGCATCGGACATGGATTTACCTGAGATTATGGAAGATCCTGATCTTGTGGCTACGAAATACCCTATGGAATCAGCTATTTGGTTTTTTCACAGGAACAAGTTGTGGGACATATGTGACGAGGGTGTTAACGATGAGGTAATCAAAAAGATTACTAAAAGAGTAAACGGTGGTTATAATGGTTTAAAGCACCGCAAAGAAGAGACTAAGAAAATATATAGTTGGCTAGACGATTGAGATAATAAATGATAAAGTTCAATAGAACTTCTGGAGATTAGTATGGTTCTACCCCTGTTAATGAGTATAGGTCTACCTGCTTTAGCTGGTTCTGGCGCATTGGCTGGCATACCTTTCTTGGCGGGCATGTCTGCCCCTGTTTTATCTGGTATTGGCGCAGGTCTTGGATCTTTTTTACAAACTGGAGATATTGGAGACGGTATAAAAACAGGTCTTCTTGCGGGTTTAAGTGGTAAAGTTATGGGCAGTCTCACAGGTGGTGGGGGTCTTAAAAACAGTACAGCTATAGCAGGCGCACAACAAGCCGCGCAAGGCTCAATAGAAGGCAGCAAATTTTTAAGTGCGCTCCCTACAGGAACTGAAGGCAGCTTGTTTTCAGGTGGTATCCAAGGCGCAGCAGCAGGAGCTATGCTTCCGGGGGTAATGCCTGCCGCGTTTATGGGTCAGGCTATGACTGATGCTCAAATGATGGAGAAGCAAGCTAAGAAGCAAAGAGATGATGACGAAGACACAAAGCCACCAATGCCACGTCCTATGCAGGTAAGTTACAACCCTGATCCGTTTGCATCAGGTGGTGGTGAAGGTCTGTATTTTCAGTATCAACGTCCGCCACCACCTCCGGGGTATACACCACAATACCCATACATGTATTCAGATGGTGGTATAATGGCTCTAGCTAAAGGTGGTGAGGCCGAGGCTGATGCAATGATGGAAGAAGCAGGCATGAACGAGAAAGATGTTATTGTCGAAGCTATCGAAGCAGTTAAAGGGATGTCTGAGCAGCCAGAAATAGCGTTAGCTATGTTTGTTCAGAAGTACGGCGAGGACGCACTACGCGATCTTGTCACAAAGGTGCAGTCAGGAGAGTTAGATGACACAGTAGCTAGATTTGCTGCGGGTGAAAAAGGGATGGTTAAAGGCCCAGGAGATGGATCAGGTAAAGACGATATGGTCCCTGCTACACTTGATGGGCAACAAGATGTACTTCTAACTGAAGACGAGTTTGTACTAAGACAGCCAACAACTAAAGCAATTGAAAAAGCGTTTGGAGGCGGTTTTCTAGACAAAATCAACGAGGCTGAAGATGATGCACCAGCTATGTTAAGGAGAATGGTGGGGTAGTGAGAGTAAGCTTGGTGCCGCCAGAAGCGGTAGGCCAAATATGGAAGGAAGTTGAGAGAGTATTAAAGAAGAGCGTAGCGACAGTTAAAGACAAAGCCGAACTGATAGATGTATTAGATGGCATATATAACGACACTTACGTTCTTTGGGTTGTAATGGATAAAGATGATAGCATAATAGCTGCATTTACCACACGACTTTTAATATACCCTCAACGGAAAGCCTTGGCATTAGATTGGGTAGGCGGAGAACGTATGAAAGAATGGGAAGATCAACTGATCGACACTATGCGCCGCTACGGAAATGAGTTAGGGTGTAGTCACCTAGAGGGCTACGGACGGAAAGGATGGGGTAGAGTTTTGAAAAAATATGGGTTCTATCCTGAATATATAGCTTACCGAATGGAGTTGTAAAATGGGCGGCAAAGGCAGTCAGGTACAAGCAGACCAAACAGTACGTCAAACAAACCTACCTGAGTACGCTGATCCGTACTTTCGTCGGATGTTGCAGGGCGCAGAAGAAGCAACTATGCCGTTTACGGACGATCTGAGCAATCCAACTTACGATGCAGAAGGCAACATCACAGGCTTTGGTCAGAAGTCTACTTACATGCCGTATCAAGGTGAGCGCATTGCCCCATCTTCTATGTATGGTGACATTCAAGGCTCTCGCGCCATGACACGCGGTATAGCGCAGTCAGGAATCCCAGGAATGGGCGAGGCTATGGGCGCACAACGTGAGGGTATGGGTGCTCAACGTGAGGGTATGGATGTTACTCGTAGGGGTATTGGTTACACAGAAGAAGGAATTGGTAATCTTCGTGAAATAGGTCAGTACAATACTGGTAGGTTTGATCCATATTCAGATTTTCGTATGGCAAACTACAATCAGTTTGGCTTTCAGCAGCCAGAGCGTTTTGGTGGTATGGCGGCTGCTCAGTATATGTCTCCTTACATGGATGCAGTGGTTGGAGAACAGAAGCGCGGCGCTGTACAAGACTTTCAACGACAGCAAGCAGGCAGAGATGCTGCCGCAGTACAAGCAGGTGCATTTGGTGGATCGCGTCAAGCGGTAGGCGATTACCTTGCTGAAGAAGGCCTAATGGATACTCTTGGCGGTATAGAAGCAACTGGTAGACAGCAGGCTTTTCAACAAGCTGCACAACAGTTTGGTTCTGATAGAGAAGCACGTATGCAAGCAGAGCGACAACAAGCAGCAGAACTTGCTAGAGTACAGGCAGGTCGTGCAGGTGAGATGGGTCGTGTGCAAGGTGCAGAGGCATCTGAGCTTGGTCGTACACAAGGGGCATTAGAACAGTCTCGTCAGTTTGGTGCGGGTCAAGCTCTTGCAGCAGAGCAAGCAGCAATGCAGGGAGCAGGGCAACTTAATACATTTGCTCAAGGTCTTGGTGGTCTTGGTATGAATGTTGGTCAACTTGGCATGAATCTATCAGGTTTAGGTGAACGTCAACGTGCAGCCGATATACAAGGAGCACAGCTACTTGATTCTGTAGGACGTGATATAAGAGCAGAAGATCAAGGTAGACTTGACCTAGCCTATGAAGACTTTACACGTCAGCGTGACTATCCAATTCAACAATACGAGCGTATGGCAGGTATTTTACGCGGTGTACCCGTAACGCCTAATGTGGATCAAACAAGGTTTGCAAACTATAATCCAATGCAACAGGCACTTGGCGCAGGTATTTCGGCACTTGGATTATATAAAGGTCTATCAGCATGAACATTCTAAAACTTCAGGACAGTCTTAAAGATTTGCCAGACAGCGCGTTGATGAAAGAGATGCAGATGCCGTCAGGTAACGCACCTCAGTTTCTTGTCTTGAGTGAGCTAAAACGCCGTAAACGCATGCGGGATGACTTTCAACGTCAACAAAACGCCGACATGCCTACCGTAGCAGAAGAAGTTGTCACAGCCGCAGGTATGCCACAAGAAGGTATTATGGGCGCAGCACGAGCAATGGCACCGAATACAAACATGGCTCAGAATACGGGTATGGATACAGCCACGCCAATTCCTGCTACACGTGCACCTCAACCACAAATGATGGCAGAAGGTGGTATTGTTAGGATGGCTAATGGTGGCCTAAACCCCATGACACAATATCCCGCAATAAACCCACTTATCGGTAATGTTGATTTAAATCAAATTGCAGCCATGTTACAAAGCGGCGCTGATAAAGAGGCGCTTATTGCTAATTTTGGCGTAGACGCTGTTCGTCAAGCAGAGTCTATGCTTTTACCTTTTGAAAAAAAATCTATAGGACAACTGCCGCTTGGAGTGGGAGATAGTTTTAGTGAACGACGACTTAGAGAAATGGAAGATCAAGGTATCTTCGGTAACAAATCTTATCGTGATCCTTCACAAAGCACTTATCTAGGCGGCGAAGGTATCGGAAGCGTGTCTAAAAATATAGAATCATTCATACCAGAACTAGAAAACCCATACGAAGAATCAGAAGATATATACAGCACATTGGCTCTTGATACAGCGCAAGCGCCAGAATTAGAAGATCCATACGCAGAACCCGAAGATCCGTTAAGACCGAAAACAGGTCTTGGATCAAACCCCGCGTACACATACGAAACATTCTTAGAGGAAAATGGACTAAACGACGTGCCTGAAGCCCAAGAAATGTTTATTAATTACATAAACTATATGAATGAAAGAGGGCCAACATCAGATCCAAGAGTATATTCTCCCTTCTTAGATGATAGTCCAGAATTAAAATCACCAACCGATTCAGGTACACTTCCATCAGTATCTTCTATGGACGAAGAGCGTATAGCAAATACACTCTACCCTGAAGGCATAGGCACAGCTACACAAGAGTTTCTTCAAAAACGAAATGCAGGTTTTGGGGATGAATCGGGTGGGTTTAATCCTATACCTTACCTATCGTCTGTTTCTAACGATGCAGAGCAAAGAGCATTAGCGGAAGCTGAAACAGACAAACCTACCTTTATGGGAGATGTAGTACCGTATCTTGGTCGTGCGGCAGCAGCAGCAGGTAAAAGTTTTTATGATAGTACCCTAAAGCCAGAGCCGTTGTTAGAGGTAGGCGAAGTGCCAAATAAAAGAGAAGTTTTAGAAGGTCAAATTGCTGATATAAACCAACAAATTCTTGATGCGGAACAGGCAAATGATAAAATACTTGCAAATGCATTAGCAAAACGTAAAGATGTATTGATGCGCCGTATAGATACTATGGAGTTTTCAGAAGACGCAGGAGAAGTTCTTCGTAATATACCAAGCGCGTTACAAAATGTAGGTTCTTCTATATCCCAAACTTTTAATGAACAAGTATTAGCAGGAGTTGATCCACGGTTAGCAGCCGCAAATATAAAAGCCTCACAAGATGCTGTAGCGGCTAGAGAATCAGGAAATGAGGTTGCTATTGAGTCAGAAGCAGAACGAGAGGCACGTATAGCAGCTTTACGTGGTGGGGCTACTGAAGTTGTTCCAGGAATTAGCACTGATGTTTCTGGTTTTTTTCCTAACTTAGAAATGGAAAACCCAAATATTGGTGATCCTACCACTCCTGCACCAAAGGTAACCACAAATGATGACATCAATAACATTAAGCCAGTAACAGACCCTAACCCTGAAGGATTTGGCTCAACAGATTCTCGCATTGCTAAGATGTTGTCAGAACGTCAGAAGCAATCTGAATCAGATAAGTGGATGGCACTCGCACAAGCAGGGTTCCAGATAATGAGTTCTAAATCTCCTACGTTGTTAGGAGCAGTCGGCGAAGGTGGACAGGCAGGGCTAAAAGCCTTGAGTGCATCTAAGAAGGGTAAGCAAGCTTTTGACGCTGACATGCTCAAGCTACAGACACAACTAGACATTGCAAATATTAGATCACAACGTGCGGGTAAAAATATACCTGCCACTGCACTTTCAAGCGCATACACTGAACTGACAGATGCAGAAGAGAAGTACATGCAAGCAAAACCTGGCCCTGCTAAACTAGCAGCAAAGAAAGTTTTTGATGCAGCCGCAACACGTTATGATGAATTAAAACGAGTATTCGATGCTTCTTTTAATGTTAATCCTGCTAGTGCAGATAACGCAGGTGGATTTAAAGACATCAATGTAACATCGTAAGGCGTGTATAAATGGGTGTTTATCAGTATATCGACTCACAAACAGGGCAGGGATACAACTTCACTATTGCTGGAGACGCGCCTTCAAACACTGAATTTGCTAAGATAAGAGAAGTTCTTAGCCAGGATAGGGCTAGTTTTGCTACTGAGTATGAAGGAACTTTTGGAGAGTATGAAGAACCTGATGACGGCACAGCGATAGGTCGTGGTTTTGCTCGTGGTAAAAAACAAATCAAACAAGCATTTGGCGAGACACTCGGCACTATCGGTGAGAAATCTGGACTTGAGTTCCTTGCAGAATATGGACAAGGACTAGAGGGACGCGCTCAACAAGAGCTAGGCGAGTTAATGCTTGAGCAGCCAGAACGCATGCAGTCTACAGATGTAGAAGGTATTATGTCAGGGTTGACATACGCAGGAGAAATTGCTGGTGAACAAATACCACAGCTTGGTCTTGGTTTAGGTGCAGCCATAGCCGCCCCTATCGTAGCCCCTGCCGCCGCAACCGCAACCGCGCTTGGTTCTTTTGCCGTAGGTGCAGGTGCCGCAGCAGTTGCAACCGCGCCGATTTTGTTTGGTAACAACATCCAACGTCAAGAAGACGAGGTAGCCGCAGGTAAAAAAGCGTCAGTCGATGTTAGCGATGCTCTTGTAGCTACATTCGGTCAAGCTGCTCTTGAAGGTATTGCTGACAAGGTGTTGTTAGGTGGTGTATTCCGTTCTTTAGGAAAATCTATTTTTACCCGCGCAGCTACTCGTGCAGGTAGCGGTGCTACAACTGAAGGCTTGACCGAAGTTGGTCAACAGATGATGGAACGAGCACAGGCAGGGCTACCGATTGACAGCGAAGATGCCATTGCAGAGTACCGTGAAGCAGCTATTGCAGGCGGTCTTATCGGTGGTGGCACACGAGCTACCCTTGGTGCCGTGGGCGAGCGTGACCCAGAAATCACCGAAACCACCGAAACAGGGGGTACTGCTACCGGGGCGGTGGGGCAGGTTGGACAAGACACACAAACAACTCCTCCTGTAACACCTGAAGTAACGCCTGCTCAACAAAAAGAAGTTGAAAATACGGTAGACCCAACATCACCGAAAGGTAAAGCACAACAAACAGACGCAGAACGCACAGCGGCGACGGCGGCGACGGCAGTGGCAGCGGCTACAGAAAGCTCTGCTTTTGTTGCAGATCAAACAAACGCTGTAAAGACACAAGGTAGAAAAAACGAGAAGCTCAAAGAAAAAGCTGTAAATAAAACAAAGTCCTTGTTTCCTTCCATAGCTGAATCACAAGAAAGCGGCACCGCTGCAATCGAGAGCGAGCAGACTGGTCAGAAGATTGAAGTAGGTAAAAAAGGTGTAACACCAGAAGCAAAAGATCTTATAGAAAAATTAGATGCAACTGCATCAGTTCTTCCCGCGTTCAATAACAATACTAGAAGAATATTTGCTGAAAACGGTATTGAAATTACTAAAAATACTACGCCTGAAGCAGCCATAGCAGCGTTGCGGAAAAAAATGGCAGCGCCAGAAACAACTAAGGAAGCATTTACATCTGATTATGTAAAGAACGTGCTCGGCGTTACACGACCCGCAGCGCCACTTTTAAAAGCCGCAACAGAAGGTAATCTAAGTGGCAAATCTCTTGATGACCCTGCTGTGGTAAAACGGCTTGCTAACTATGTAGGTAATCGTGGAGCTGAATCAAATGCTGTGATAGCTTCGATGGAAGGACGAGGTTTTAAGTATGACGAAGCCAATAAGCAATTCATTAGACCTGAGTCAGGAGCAGTTGGAACAAGCGTTTCAGATAGTAAACCTAGCGTGGATGGAGAAGGAGGGGATGGAAGTAGAGTTGAGAGTCCCATCAAGCCTGTATCATCTGAGTCAGAATCAGTGGGAACAGATATGCCAACTACTGTGCCACCTGTTGTGGCAACAAGAGAACAGCCCGATACACTAAGACGTACAGCTTTACCACTAGGACAAGAAACAGCAGCCGACGCACAGTTAGGGCCAATACCTGAAGGCATTCCGCCTGTACCTAGGACAGAAGCATCAGTACAAGAAGCTGCACCTGAAGTAGATGTGCAAGCGCAGCAAGAACTAAATGTTGCAGCGCAGCAAGCTCTAAATGATCGTTTTGTTTTAGAACCTGCTAACAATAAGGAAGGTAAAGCTACTGCCGTTGCACGTCAGTACTACGAAGAGCAGCAATTAGAGAGTCAAGAATCTGACCCTACCAACGCAGATGATAAACAAGCTATTTTAAACCTGTTTTCTATTCAGAAAAATCAACTAACAGAAGAAGCTAAAGCCGCCAAAATATTTTTTGATAGGTTTCGCCGTCCTATAGATGCTCTAGAAGAAATAGGCGGTATGGAAGTCGTTGGTCCTACTCAATACGTTAGAAAGAACTACAATGCAGATGAGTTTGACTTCTACAGAGGGATGACAAAAAGCAAAGCTCTTGCCGCACGTAAGTGGGCGCAGCTTAACCTGTCAGAAGAAGCTAGTAGTCGTATAGCCCTTGCCGCACAGCGAACACGTAAAGATACCTCTAAGTTTAACCCCTCTGACAAAGAGATCGAAGCAGGTCGCGCAGCTAAGAAAGAAGCAAAGAACTTTCGTGATGCTCAGAATCTAGCATACAAACGGCAAGTGGATGAGATTGTAAAACAAAACAATCTTGTAGCAAGCATACCTGCTCAGATCGAAGCAATGCCAGAGCAGAGACAGATTATTCCTGATTTGGAAGTTGCGTTTAAAAACTACTTACGTGACCCACAAGGACTAAACTTTACACAAGCTGAAATAGATACGATGACCCCTGCACAGATACAAGAGTATCGTGATGGTTATAATTACTCTTATCAGCTAGGTCTGTACCTAGATGCAGATGCAGTGCATGGGCTAGATATTGCACTACTACCTAGTGTACGCAACGCACTTATGAACGGCAACTTACGTGGAGCGTTAGACGCCGTAGCTACAACCAGTCAAGTAGACAGTATTCGTGAGATTGCAGCTAAACTAGGGGCTGTTGTAGGCGATACGCAAGTGCGAGTGGTTGATAATCTATCACAGACAACAGGGCGCAACAGTGCAGGGATGTTTGAGCCTGAAACAAATACGATCTTTATCGATGCTACCAACGGGATGAACGTGCATACTATACTGCATGAGATGACCCACGCAGCTACCTCGGCATCGATAGCTAACCCCTCACTACCTGAGACTAAACAGCTACAAACAATATTTGACAACGTGCGAGAGCAATTCGGTGAGACATATGGTACGGCAAACCTAGATGAGTTTGTTGCCGAAGCGTTTAGCAATCCAGAGTTTCAAAGCGCACTAGCTCTTACAAAGGTAGATGGGGGTAGGCTGACAGGTTGGGAGAAGTTTACAGGTGCAATAAAACGTATCGTCCGTAGGATATTGGGTTTGTCTCCCTCCCCTACTGCTTTATCTGAGGTTAATCGCATCATAGACGGTATGCTTTCTCCATCTCCTGCCACACGTGCAGCAGCACCCATGCTGATGTTAGCAGGCTCAAAGACGGGAGCGAAGAACTTAGCCAGAGGCGCAGCAAGCGTTGTGCCAGAGGGTATTCGTACTTCAGTTGCAGATAGCGCAGATGTTATATTTAACGAAGGAGCGTCACGAACGCTGCGGAGTTGGTACTTAAACACCTTACCTGTAAACATCTTGACAGCTAAAGCTAAGAAGTTCATCCCGTTTGCTAGGGAACTCAACACCATAATAAACACAATGAGTGGGTCGTTAAGAAAAAAGACAGAGATGTTGGACTCTATTCTTTACAATCTCCACAAATGGCAACGTAAAAATAAAGATAAAGCCAAGATACTAAACAATCTTATACCACGTAGCACCTATTTACAGGTAGATCCGTCTCGCACTGATGCAGAGTACATGAAGAAAATACGTGACGACAAAGAGCGCTCTGCCGAATACGATCAACTAAGGGCAGAATATAACAAGTTAAAACCTGAAGGGCAGGCGTTTTACCGCCAGATGCGTAATTACTTTCAGGATACATACAAAGAGATAATGGAAGCGTTAGACATACGTTTAAAAGCTACAATCCCTAACCTAGAGCAACGCAAGTCGGCGATGGCTAAGATACAGGAGATGATGCAAAAGCAAAGCGGCACCATCACACCATACTTCCCTTTGATGCGTAAAGGGGCATACCGATTATCTTACACTGCTCCCGATCCGCAAAATTCAAATCCTAACCAAACAGGAGAGCGTTTTGTAGAATACTATCCTACAGAGCGTAAAGCGACACAAGCATTGCAGGCAGCGGAGAACGCAGGAGCTAGTGATCTGTCTATAACTTCGGCTTCAAAACGATTTGAGTATGAGAACAACCCTTCACCTGGATTTATAGGTGATCTTTTCGACACGTTAAATAAAGAAAATGTATCTCCTGAAGCAATGAGTGAAGTAATAGATCTTGTATTAGATGCCATGCCAGAACGTTCTTTTTTGCAAGGCTTCCGTAAACGTGGAAATGTACGCGGGTTTATCGGAGATACTACACCGACTGGTATAGGTGGCACGGAGTTTGACGCCTACACGATGATGAAAGAAAAAGGTCGTGACCTAAACAGACAGCTTGTGCAAATGAAAGCAAGCGCAGAGCTTGTTGGATTCAAGAAAAAATTAACGGATGGTAAGTACGATCAAGACCCGCGCACATCTATGATGGCGGGTAAACTCTCACAAATGGCTACGTTTGCACAAAGCCCAGACATAAATCGTGCTTCTCAAATAGTTAATAGTCTTGGATTTGGCTATACTATGGGACTTAACTTTTCTTCCGCAGCTATAACATTCTTCGATGTAGCCATGAGTGCCATGCCCGTGCTTGCAGGAAAACACGGTGTTCGCGCCACTTCTAAAGCGTTTAAAGACGCTTCTAAATTATTTATGGGTGCGCCTAAAACAAGAACCGTTATGGTAACTGGACCTGACGGACAACCTGTTCAGCAAGAAATAAACATGGGAGCGTTTGGTAAATCAGGCGCTAACTATGATTTAAATAATTTACCTTCTATCCTACAAAATAATCGTGGCGACATAATACTTACAATGGGTACAGATCAAGGACAATTTAATCAGTCCATGACGCAAGAGAATCTGGAGATGGGTAGAGGCGCACCGTTAGAAACTTTTAATAAGTTTTCTAGTTTTATGTTTCATCACTCAGAAAGATTTAATCGTGAGGTTACTTTAATAGCTTCATACCTACTAGAAGTACAAAAACTTAGACGAGAAAAAGGTGATCTTACTGAAGCTGACTACCGTAACGCGGCTCAAGAAGCCATAGATACTACAGAATTTACTCTCGGTGCAACTGCTTCCGCAGGTCGTCCAATCGTAGCGCAAAATGGTGTTGGTAACGTGCTGTTTCTCTTTAAAAGATTCGCAATAAGTAAATACTATATGATGGCAAAACTAGCCAAAGAGTCGGCAGGCACAACTAGCATAGATAGAATAATGACTGATATGAACGTTTCTCGTGAAGAAGCGCAAGCTATAGCTAATGACAGAAAAGTTGCACGTGCGGCAGGGCGTAACTTTCTTATCTCTACAGGCATATTTGCAGGGCTTGGTGGTATGCCGATGATGGGTGCAATAGGTGTACTCTACAACATGTTTGCAGATGATAATGAAGATGACTTCGAAGCAGCTACACGTAAGTTCGTAGGAGAAGGTATTTATGGTGGGCTTGCTAATGAAATGTTGGGCGTAGATCTAGCTAATCGGATCTCAATGAACAGCCTGCTGTATCGTGCACCGATCATAGATAAAGATCAGAGTAATCTGTGGACGTTGATAGAACAACTTGGAGGCCCAGTAATTGGTGTAGGGTTAAGTATTGAGCGTGGTATGGGTGATGTTTATGAGGGTGAGTGGTACAGAGGCGTAGAATCTATGGTCCCTGCGGCTGTTCGCAACGGTATGAAGTCTTTTAGGTTTGCAACTGAGGGGGCAACGACTAGACGTGGAGATGCAATTACCGAAGACATCAACCCGTACAATGTGGCAATGCAGCTTGCAGGGTTTGCACCACAATCCTACATACAACAACTTGAGATAAATAAAAACGAGAGACGTAAACAAACATCGTTAGATAGTAAACGCACAAAACTTTTACGCAGACGCAACATGGCGATGCGTGAGGGTGACTATGAAGAAGTGCAAAAAGTAGATGAGCTAATTGCTGAGTTTAATGCATCCGTGCCAAGAGCATTTATAAAAGATGAGTTAATAACCGCAGAAACAAAAAGCAGATCGTATAAATCGTTCTTACAAACTTCTAAAAACATGCGTGGTGGGTTGGTCTTTACCGACGGTATGTTAGAAAGCTTAGAAGAATACGACTTAGATTAAAAAAGACCCCCACAAGATGTAGGGGTCAGTATAACAACGGAGAACAACATCTGGAGGACGTTGTCAGGTATAGTATATCACACAGTTCTCCACACACGTAAACCCAGTTTATTATTTTCTATGCATATTTGCATGTCAAACTCCCATGCTTTCATTTTTGCAACACTTTTTAACTGTTTCATGCCTTTATCGGTGTTTATGCAGGGGAGAAAGAAAGACGAACCAATGTCCATACCTTCCCAATTTATTGTGACCCGAAGCCCGTCAGGGTTCAGGTCATCAAGTTTCATTACTTTCTGATCCATCGATGGCCTCGTCAAACCCCTCAAATTTCATTTGCAATACATCTTGTGCAGGCATGTTGAAGTCAGTGCCTTTTGTCAGACGCTTCTTAACACGCTTTGCATTCTTTTTCTCTTTGAGATCATCCACAAGAGAGGCGTAGTTTATTTGCTGATCTGTACACCAATCTTTAAAAGGTTTGATCCGAACAAAGAG
>Ga0181373_1000066_pt1 | contig 33786 bp, 30 predicted proteins | sample LowvirmetaG_3_FD_130159 | JGI IMG/M metagenome (GOLD analysis project Ga0181373, IMG submission 130159) | Marine viral communities from the Subarctic Pacific Ocean - Lowphox_09 viral metaG | ecosystem: Environmental > Aquatic > Marine > Oceanic | place: Subarctic Pacific Ocean | collected... | reverse complement strand
TTACGGGACATTACAATACTTTGGTTAACTGTATTACCAAACTGTGTTGACATTGCTCCTGCATTCCATTCATTGTTGTTTTTCAGTTTTTCAACTGACATTGCACAAGGAATAGAACCAATAGAATCCCAGAAAAATGTTAAATCATAAGGTAAATTACCTTTTTTCTGTTCATTCTGTAAATCCATTATAAATGCTGCTACGTCTTCAATAGTATGTAAAGTTTCTCTATCGACATAAATAAAGTTTCCTTCATAATCAATAACATTACCTTCATCATCCTTAATAAGTTTAACTTTTAAACCCATTTGAGCTGCATGTTCCCAATTCCACTTCATCTCAGTAATAATAAATACAGGAAGTTGTCCCATATTTTGTGCTGAAACTGCTGCTTCTAATAATGCTGTAGTTTTACCTGTGTCAGAGTGTCCTCTAAGTAGTGAAATATGTCCCATGGGTATACCAGGTACTCCTGCTATAGCTTGAAAAGCAGGGGATAAGGGTATCCATTGTTGTTCCTTAAATTTGACGTTTTTATTTAAACCCTTAGATGATTTAAATTTATTAAGATCAAATTTGCTCTTAATCTCGGCAGACACTGCTGCCGAGAGAGACTTTGATACTTTTTTTGCCATATTTAGAAAGGTAGATCATCAACTTCATTAACCTTTTTACTCTCATCAAACATTGAATCAAAAGCATCTGCTTTATTTTGTTTTACTTTAGTAGTATCTAAACTAAAGTTTGTTGAAGCTTTTGATGTTGGTTCCACAGTAGAACTAACTGCTCCTTCAGAATCATCTTCTGGGGATAACCACTTTTCTAAAGCAGATTTCATATCTTCAAATGAATAACGTTTAAATAAACCATCTGTTGGATTTGGTTGTTCACTTGTCCATTTTTCTACTAGTGATGCATCTTCACTAAGTGGTGAAGTTTTTAATCTAACACGTACTGATGATTTGTTGTAAGGGGTGCCTGTAGATTCTGGTCCTACAGTTTCAACTGTAATATCCCTACCATTTACAATATCGGTATAATCACCAATTTCATCATCTACAGCAAGAGCTAATAATTCTTCATATACTTGTTTTCCAAATTGCCATAGTCTAACACCTTTATCTTCTTCTCCACGTACTACAACGGGAACAAAAGTACGGTTTTTAGCATCTAATTTTTTAGCAAGTACATAATTTTCTTTATTATACTCACCTTCACGTAATTTCCCAGCAAATAATGCAATCGGGTCTTTTTCACCAAAATTAGTAGGTGAAATCATTACCTTATTAGTAATACCATAATAAAATTTTAACTCAGTAAAAGGATTAGAAGAATTATACGTTGATGGTACAATTCTAATCTGTTGTTTACCTACTGTAGGTCTCCAAAAGATTAATGAATAGTCTGTCTTTTGACCACCCTGTGGTTTTGATTGGAGGGTATCCAATTTCTGCTTTAATGCATTTAAATCCATAATTGTAACTTATTTTTAATTATAACTGTTTATATGTAACTAATATACGAACTATATTTTGGGAAACCAAACTATATTTCAATTATTTTATGTATTTTTGTATTTAACTGATTTAAATCATTATGTTGGGTAAGTAAAATACAATTCCTGTAATGTTGCCAATCTATTTTAAAACTAGTATCAACAACACCTCCATTTAATTTTTTAATTAATTCATTAAGGGCATTTATAGTATATAATGTATTAGATTCTTTTTTTCTATGTACTAATATAGTATTATCAGGGATAGTGTCTATATTAGCTTGTTCTACATTATAAGTAACTACATATTCGTTTTTACCTACTATTTCTAAAACAAACATTTTATTATAAATTATGCTATATTTAGATTGTATATTTTGAATTAGCTCATCCATCCCTTCTAGGTCTGTAAATGTGCAGAATAATTTATTGTTCAAGTCGCTTAAATTTTGTAAATTTGTTATAACATCATATTTCGTGTTATACATATTAAGCGGTTCCTCCAAAGTTGTAATCATAACCCTCTATTTCTTTTATATTTAATTTATATTTTTTAAAAATATTTCTAATTTCATCTAATAGTTCTATTTCATTTTCATCCCAATCGAATAGAAATGAATCATAAGTGTATAAAACTAGTTTTGTCTTATATCCCCGTAATATACAAAGCATATCCCACAAAACCAAAACATTTTGCGAAGTTTCCATATTTTGTAACACATAATTAAACAGTTTTTGAGGGTTCATCTCCCCCAAACCTTCCTTCGTATATACAAAATTTGATATAGGACATACTATATACCCTTTTTTATTAAAGTCATCCCAATTATTTAAAACAAATTTTTCAATCCTTTTAAAGTATTCCAGTTCTCTATAATTTTTAAATACGCCACCATAAAGTTGCTTGAATGTAAGTTCTTTTGATTTTTTATAATCCACTTTATATAAAGATGCAAAATGAGAGTGGATATCACTAGTGGGGAAAGTATAATCAACGAGGCGAGCAGCCAAACTAGGATGATAAGCGCTAATATCAATCTCCACAAATTTATTATTACGAGGAATAAAACTTTTCCTACATCCATTTTCTTTATTAAGTGCTGCATAATTTACATTTTTAAATTTATTTGAAGGTCTTGTTGTTGTTGTTTTTAAGTTGAACTGAGTGTTGATATATTCACCATCAACGGGGTGGAAGTATTTACTGAAGGTTTCATTGTGTATTCGTACTCCACTTCTCTCGATGGCGTTGAATACCACTGACACTCTATTGTTAAAGAATTCATCATATTTTGTTTTTTCTCTGTTAATATTCTCTTTTAGATCTCTAAAAATCGTTTCACATAATTCATAATGTTTAACAATCGGTATAATTAAATTTAACTCCGGATTATCTTTATGTTGTCTATAATATAAATCATGTGTTTGTGTTGTAGGACGTATATACGTAGTAGGGGGTGGTGTTATATCGTAAAGAGTTTTGTTTGGAAAATAATGTAATATTTCTTTTTTATCTCTACAATATAATACTTCAAATTTATCTATTAATTCGTTTATACGCGCGTTTAATGCATTCAAACATTCACTATGCGTAATACATACCATAAAGCCTTTACTCGCTTCAATCGGTCTAATATACACTAAACTTACGTGGTTTTGTACAGGGTGTATTGTGTCATTATAAGGTATTACCTCAATGAAAGCCTCTTTATAACCACTATTTATTAAAACATTTAACTGTTCCTCGTTTTCTACAAGCCAGTACATATAACCATTTTATTTCCGTAACGTTAATAACCTCCTCCGCCACCTCCAAATGATCCTCTACTTATTGTTGGAGGAAGATCATTATTATTAGATCCTGTTATTTCAATATTTAATGGTTTAATAGGTTTTAAAAAATCATGTTTTACATCTACATGAGTAGCACCTACCATTGCTCCTTTAGTAGGGTGGATATGATATTTTCCTTTATAAGGAAGATTAGTAGATGAAATTAAATATTCGGTTCCATCAGTTTCTAAATTTTCTTGTATTCCTACTACTTTATAATATTCTGTTAGTCTATTTTTAAAATATTTTAGTAAACCTAACGCTCCTGTTCTTTTTTCAGTTAATTTTAAAATATTATAATTGATATTTGCTACTTTATTTTTACTTTTTCCTGCTATAGTCCATATAAATTTAATAGGATAATATAAATCATATTGTACTGTTTGGTCTTTTTTAACATATAAATTATATGTTTGTTTATTAACCTCCTTAAATATGGCATTATTACTTTTTTTTAATAAATATCTTTGGTATTGTTCATTAGTATAATCCTTTTCTGTTGGGTAAATTACATTATTTACTGGGGATGTTAAATCTTTAGAAAGATAGTCTATATTACTTATATTAAAATAAGAATTATTACCTACATAAATAGGTTTATTTTGTCTACTACCTGTAGTAAAAAATTGATTTGTTTGATTTACAGATAATAAAGTAGCATCTTTAATTAAGTTAGGTGATGTATAACCATTCCCATTTCTTTGTAATACTAAATCTTCGGTTACAGGGGATTGTGGAGTTTTTCCACTTTTATAATTTCCATTAGATGTTTTAAAATAATACCCTTTATAATTTTCTCCTGTAAAAGCATTTTCTAGTTCACCTCCAGAAGTGTATAAATTAGTCGATATTTGTGATAATGGATAATACATTTATTTTTAGTTTTTATGAGTAAGCAGTAGGATCTGCTTGTATTTCTGCCCAATAAGCATCAAATTTTTCTTGTCTATCAGCTAGTCCATTAGTTCCACCATTTACTCTTTTTGTTACTTTTATAACATCTTGATCTGTTGATCCATTTAATGCTAAGCTTGTAATATCACGAGATAATTTTTTCCACCAATAAGCTGCTGAGTCTGCTGCGTATTTTTCTGTTGATACTTCTGTAGGGTTTGTTAGTACATCAACAAAATCTCCTTGACCTACTAAGTAAGTGTTATATCCTGTATAATTTGCTCTTCCTGTAAGTTGAATATAGCCTCTTCCTTTAAATCTTCTACCATCCCCTACTTGAGTATTTCCTAAACTCACTCTACCCTCATAAGCGTCTCCACTTGCAATTTCTTCTTTATAATAAAAATTAGCAGACTCATGAGCAGTTTGAGCTAAGAAATGAGCTCTTTCTAAATCAGATGTAATACCATAACGTCTCATAGCTAAAACTAGCTCCGAAGGTGGGTTTATTGCTGTAATATTAGTACTTCTATTACGACCTGAACCTGTTGATCCTGATGCATTTTTAGTAACAGGACGAGCATTTAGATTAGATGTTGATAGGGTTTGTAAATTAGTAGTCCATCCACTTCCATCTATTTTATGATTTATACCTTTTATTAAAAATTTTAAAGAATTAGCATAATTAGAAGGTAAGAATCTTTGGTTAATATCGATTTTATTATAAATTCTAAATCCAGCAATACCCTCCATTTCCATATCAAATTCTATAGGCAACAAACCAATTTGATTAGAAGCTGGTACATTATTTGGATTTGCAGCTGCCGCTTTTTTATTTTGTTCGTCTAAATATATTTTATAAGATGATTTTCCTGCTTTAGAAAATGAAGATACATTGGGTCTAAAAGTATATTCTGAATCTTTTATTTGGACAGGTTGAACTGTAACATTAAGAGATTGTTGTAATTGTGGGGAAATACTAACTGACCCCCCAAACATTTGGGCAAGATAAGCTGAGTAATTTGCTCCTGCTAATTTTCTTGATCTACTTGCTGCAACGGCTGTTGCCCCCGTATTAGAACTACTGCTACCACCTGTTCCACTATTTGCAGTAATAGTATATGTTGGAAGGATAAAATTATTCGCACCCTGTATTCCTTCTGTTCTACTAGAGCCTACAAAAGTTGGGTTGCTAAATGTAGGGACGGGTACTGTGTATGCTTTACACATTTCTTCAACTATCCTATGGTAAATATGAGTTGATAAATCAAATCCACCTATCTGTTGATCTAAAAAGTTTTGTGTATAACTATTTAATCTTTGTTCACTATCAAGATTATTTATATCAAAATTGAAATAATAAGTTCGTGCTTCAGTAGAATTAGCACTATGTGGATTATCAACTATTCCTTGTAAAGACCCAGATTGCGGTACAATTGTAGATAGGTCATTAAAACCAATAGCCGAACTACCTCCTTGGAAATCAAATCGTGTAACACCAGCACTAAGTGCGGTTGATAACTGGCGAAGATTTAATGTATCTTGTTTCCATGGGATTCTCCCAATACCACCATAATCTATAGTGATTTGTTGGGTTGAGTTAGGACCTACTAGTGCACCTGTAGGGTTGTCAAAATTTGAACTTATTATTTGTCCATCCTTATTAATATATATTCTAACATTAGTTTCACCAGGTCTTTTCTTTAAAAACCTAGTGGTTCCATCAATATAAACTTCTTGTTTGAGGGTAAATCCTAAATTAACTTCTAATCCCCCATTATCAAAGGCACCAGGTGTATGGTTAAGAATCGTACCATCTGTTGGTACCAATAGACCTTCCAAAAATGGATTACCTCCTTGATAAGGTTTTCCTGTAGAAGATGTAGTTGCACCCGCTCCTGAATTTCCAGATGTGTTTACATTAACAGCAGTAGCAACAACTGGATCTTCAATTGTTACTTGGTATCTATCTACTAAACCACTATTCCATTTAGAAAGACCTGTAGCATCTTGTCCCATAGCAATACCTCCAGCTGTTGCTCCAATAGATAATTGGCTAGCTAATTTAGGTGAAAACTTAGTATTAAATGAAATATTTTTTAAAAAAGTACCTTGGGGATCAGTAAGATTATCAAGACTAAAACCAACAACTTCAAATTCAGCCGTTTTTGTAGGCATACTAGGAATTAATGATGATAATTTAGTACCAAGCCCCTGGATAGGTTTTGAATCCATAAAAGTTATGGTTTTATCATTTTTAATTATAGGTTCTATATCTACAACATTAGCAAAAGAGGAATTAATATTATCACATATACTTTGCAAAAATTTAAAAAAAGTTAAATTTCCTTTTTTGTCAACATTTTTACTAAGAACGTTAAATATCATATCATAATTTAAATATATGTTTAATATTTTACCATACATCATATTACCTGCTACAGATGTTGAACCTCCAGTATTAACCTCACTAACAAACCTTTCATTACTACCAATAGAGATATAAGTACCTGATGGAAATTCAAATGTATTATTAGTTGTATCAAAAGTAGAAAAACTATTTACTGTGTAAGTTATTGTTTGACGACCTAATGTTTTAATAGTTATTTCAAATGGAGGTGTTGAAGGGGTATTATTAGGAGTTCCAAGAATAGTAGTAAATTCTTTTAAAGTTTTTGTATAAGTTGGAAGAGTTATTCCACTTATATCATTTTGGTTTATAGTTTGACCTGAAGTATCCATTTTAATTATAGAAATTGCAGGGTCAAAAGATATTAAATTGGGTTGTATACTACATATTACTTTATCTGTGTTTTTATCAAAGTTAGTAAATTTTATATTTGAATTACTATTAATATCAGGTGTTATATTCTCATCTATTATTCTTAATAATTCACCAAATCTAATAAAATAATTATATTCAATTTTAATACCATTAGTTCCACTATTTCCTAAAAAACTACTATATGTAGAATTCTGTAAGGCTAAAAATAAATTAAAATAATCTCCATTTCCCCCATCACTCCATAAAGATTGATTGTTTAATTGTTTATATAAAATAGTACCTAATTTAGTAACAGTTTTATTTGTATCAATAGAAGATTTTGCTTCTCTTAATAATTTATATCTATCATGAGATAAATTTTGTAAAGAATCTTTTAAAGCTAATGAAGGTGATTGATTAATTTTCATAGATTCTATAACATCTCCCAATCCTGTTATTTTAACTGTTATACTATAAGAACCATCTGAATTATATTTCCAATTAAAATTAACAACCTTTCCAAAAAGACCACCAGTATTACCATGATAGGTTTCTGTTTTTTTATTAATTGCAGAAACTATACTATTTTGGTTTGATGATGTAAAAAAATTATCTTCTAATACAGTAGATCCTACTGTCTGGTAGTCACCCTTATTATCAATATATTTATCCCATCCCCATTCTATTAGCATAGAAAAACCTAATCTACAATATAAAGTTTCAATTATATCAAACTGGTATTTATTAAAAGCCGTAATTTGGATAGTAGCTGTTTTTATTGATCCCCTATTTTTACTATCAATGGATACAGAACTTATACCAGGCATAGGTAAAATACCAAAATCATTTCCCCCTAAACCATAAGCTGAGTTGTTAAAGTAAGATGTTGAAGGTAATACTGCCTGGGCTCCTACATTTGCTCCCGCTCTCATATTTAATTTACTTCCGTCAAATGAAGATAAACCATTAAATAAAATTGCTTTTTTTGCTAAATTAGAACCAGCAAAAGCAGAAACATTCCCTGTTTCAGGTGGTATCCTTAAATTTACATCTTTTACACTAACAGAAGATGCCATTTTAATCCAGGCATTTCTATTATTCATAAATTGTATATCTTGAGGAGTTCGTTGATTTTTTGTCAAACCTCTTCCATAAGTTTTTTGACGAATAAAAACTTGATCAGTTACAAATTTATCTGTAAATTCTCCAATTACACTACCTGTCATATTTTATCTATTAATTGCCTTATAGGTATTAACTATTGAGTCTATATTAGTAGGAATTCTAATTTGTGTCCCTGGTTTTATAAAATATGAACCCTGGTTTATGAAAGGATTTGCAATTGCTATAACCCACCATAAACTTGAGTCTTTATAGAATTGCTGAGCTAATATATCCATTCTGTCTCCTTCTGTAGTTATAAAATAGTTATCCTCAAAACTTAAAGGAATATTAGGGTACCTTGGAACTCTACCAGTTGGACCATTATTAATTGATAATAATCTATATCTATCCATTTTTTATTTTTTAAGGGTTTTTCTTAGGTGTACTAGGTGGTAAAGGAGGAACTGGGAGGTAATTGTTTCCTCCCGTTTGGGTTCCATCATAATTACCATAATTATCATTTAAAATCTTTGGGAATGTTGTTGATGATCCAGACACATTTAAAGAATTTGTAGAATCTCCTCCATTGGATATCATAATATATCTTTGTGGACCATAAGCTTGTACAAATTTTTCTTCTACATCTCCCGCTTGAGTTTTGTAAATTGATTTAGCATAAGAATTCTTTTGTATTTGAGGTACAAAATTTTGTATAGGGGTAAATTTAAAACCTGAAACTTCTATCCTATGGGGCATTTCTTTTACACTATCATCACTAAATGAACCTGAAGGGCCAATAGTATCATTTAGAGCTATTTCCCAGGGGCTATCATCTGGTATATCATATGAAATACCCTCAATGAATCCTGGTTGTTCAAAAAACCAGCCTCCCACAGTTAAACTAATTAAATTTCCTCTCATATACCCCTTAGATGAATAATCTGGGGCTATAGTAGATGCTAAATAATTTAATTTTTGATACATTGGTATTAATTCTTCTTTAGATTGTGCTGCCATAGTCCAAGATAATGAAACTGATCTAGAGAATCCACCATATCTATAAAGTTCTTCTCCTCTACCTACAAATTGTGTTCCTGACCATTTAGATGAATAAGAGTCACTCATTCCATTAATAAATGCTCTAAAATGAATATAAGTTTTTTTCTTAGGATCATCATTATCAATTACACCTATTCTAAATTTTACTAAATCATTTTTTATATTATTTTCTATAACACCAGTATTAGATTCATATATAGGTAAGGCATTTAACCCATCTGCAGGACCCATTGATGAATTATCTACAGGGTTTAATTTACCTATTACATAACTTGATTTATTACCTATTTTTCCAGGGTTCCCTAAGTTAACCCTTTTTTCAATATTATATTTTGGATAATTTAAAGTTTTTGATATATTACTTTTTTTCTTATTAGGGATATTTAAAAGAGTAGTAAAAGATGGCCCTATTTTAGCATTCATCCTTTGAGAAGCGGTTGATTTAATGTTAGCTATTTGACTATAAGTCATTGTAGCTACATTATAATATTTAAAACGCCCAGTTGAAGATACTGATCTTTCGCCTCCTCTAGTGTTTGAAACTCTGTCTATTCTAGTTCTTCCAATTGTACCTAATATAGATCCAGGACCTCCTCCATACTCATAAAGAATTTTAGGGTTTGAGCTATCCTTATGTATTTTCCCTTGTGTTAAATCCCATAATCTATTTCCACCATCACCAAGTTTCTTTAAAGGTATAACTCTAGAGTCAAGAACATTAGAATACTTAGGTTGAGTTAATATATTAGGTATACCTGTAGCTAGATTAGTTAAACCTGTTGGGTCTATTCCTTGTTTATTTAAATGTATTCCTAAAGCATTAACTCCAGCTTGTGCTACAGTAGAAGTTGGTAAATAAATTCCATTATTAAATGCTATGGGGCTAGCTTGGGTTTCAACATTAGACCTAGACAACATAAGTTGTTTAGCTGTAAAAAAGATACCATTAAGTGATTTGGTATCAATAAACATTTTAGCAAGTCTAGAAACATCATTTACTGTTCTTTTTGCAACTAAAGTACCTCCCCTTAACAGAAAGTCTGTGAAGCCAGTACTACCTAATCCAAAGTTCAGTTCTCCTATTTCTCCAGGAATATCTGTAACTATGTAAGGTTGACCACTATCACCACCTCCTGGTCTATCTTTCCCATATCTTAGGGATTTAAGATCCGTTTGTAGCTCAACTATAGACATTCAGTGTAAGTTTATTATTCGTTACCTGTGTTGTCTAAAACTCTTGTATTTGGAATCCCATTAGGAAGGTTATCTAAATATTGACCATTTTTAAATGTAGTGTTAATAGGAAGTACATTCCCATCAGTTAAAGGTCCAGTTGGTAAACTACCATTTAGATCTCCATCAAAAACAGATCCCTCTTCAGTAAATTTTGAAATAATTGACATAATTTTTAAATTTTAAAGTTATTGATTTTATTATAAATATTAATACTAAGGGGAAATCTCATAAGTATTCATTGATACTGCAGTACCCATTTTTTCTGCATCCATAGTAACTGTACCTTGTGTTGAAGCTATTCTTCTTAATAAAGAATTTGTTTGTGCTTGCAATTCTTCTAACTTTTTCATTGCCACAGAATTTCCACCACCACTTGTTGCCGCTGCCATAGCAGCTGATGCTCCAGGAGCTGCAACAATATCATCATTATTAGAAAGTTCAAATAAACCTCCTTCTTTAGTAGAAATTTGTGTTTTACCATCAGCTGGGGAGTTAATATCTCCTGCTTTTGAAACAGCTGCGTAAGCTATAGCCCCAACTGTTGCTGCAGCTGCTAAACCAATAAGTGCACCTACAGGGTTTGCTAAAGCATAGGCAACTGCTTGTGCAGCTAGTTGTACTAATTTACTTTTACCTAATAATAAACTTTTAATTTCTTCTTTATTACCCGCCGCTTTTGCTATTTTTTGGGCTAATAAAAGGGTATTAATAACACCATAACCAACAACAGCAGCTGCTATAAGTTCTTTATTTTCAGCTGCCTTTACTACTAAACCAGTCATAAGTTCCATTACGGGCATTAAGCTTTTACCCATTTCCATAAAGGATTCGTTCATTTTTTCGGCAGCTAAAGCTGCTTTATCTTGTTCAGCTGCTTGATCAAATAAGTTTTGAAGTGTGCCATCTTCCATTTCTTTTTGGGCCTGTTTTAGCCCTACTTCTTCAATTCTTCTATCTAATGCTTCTTGAGCTTTTTCTGCTTCATCTCCAGTTAAACCTTGTAATTGTTCTTGGGTAAATAAAGTTTGTGCTAGTTCTTCTCTAGACATTCCAACAGCTTCTGCTAATGCTTGCTGTTGTATTCTATTCATCTCACCAAATTCAGCAGCTGTACCAGCTTGTTCTGCTATTTCTGAGGCGACTGTTGCTAGATCATTATTTAAGGCTGCGGTTCTTGCTTTTTCTAAATTAAGATTTTTACCAAGTAATAATTCAGCTTCCATTTCTTTTTCAATAGAAGATTCAAAATCAAGTAAACTATCAGCTATACTATTAACTTTAGACATTTCCATACCTAATGCTTTTGCTGTAGCAACTGCATTTGCTATTGCCTTTGGGTTTTTACCTAATGATAAAGTTGTAGCTGCTGATACTTTTGAGATATCAGCCATTAATTTCTTTTCATTTAATAATACTCCCCTTTTTAAGGATGCAGATTTAGCTTGAGCTAAAAATTCCCCAGTCATTTTTTCCATATCTTTACCCGTAGCAAAAGATAGTTTACCAATACCCATCATTTCCTCTTGGGTCATTCCTGCTAATTTTTCCATTTTAGAAAAAGTAGCTAAGGTTTTAGAACTTATAGCAGTTGAAGTACCCAATTCAGCATTAATAGCTTTTAAGGCATGTTTTTGTCCCTCATAAGTAACACCAATACTATCAGATTCTTTAGAAGTTTTTAACATTTCTGCAGATAATTTACCTGCTTCTTTAGTACTTATATTTAAACCTTTAGCTATTTCTCCTGCAGATTTATCTGCTTTCATCATACCCTGAAATACTTTTCCCAGAATAGCTATAGGTCCAAAAGCTTTCAATAATTCATTTGCCCCCGCTACTGCTCCTTTAAAACCAACAGATAAAGCCTCTCCCATATTAAGAGAAGCATCTTTTCCATTTTCAAGTTTTTTCTGGAGTAAGTCTGCCCCTATTTTTTTAGAGGCTTCAGCTGCTTTATCAAATCCTTTAGTTATTCCTTTTACACCAGGAATAACCCCAGCTATTTCTGAAAGAGATCCGAATAATTTATTACTACCTAAACTATCAAGTTCTTCAGCAGCTGATACTTGTTCATCTAGTAATTTTTTATTTTCTTTTTGGTTTGTAGCTTGTCCTCTTATAGCCTTTTCAGTTTGCAAAGAAAGAGATATTTGTTCCTGTGCTTTTTTAATGTCTTTATCCGACATTTTAGACATATTGGCTTGAAGTTCTTTTCGAGCCATTAATCTTTTTTTAGTTAAATCATCAGCATTAGCTGTTAATTTACTTATATTTTGTTGGAATTTTATTTGTTTTTCTCTAAGAGCATTTGAATCCATTAAAGCCTTAGATCCATCTTTAGCTAAATCAATTTGTTTTTCAGCTAAATTGTTAGATTCTTTTAAAGCCTTTAAAGTTGATGAACGTAAATCCTTTTCACCTGATAATAGTTTAAGGGAATCACGAATTTCACTATTGATATCTCTTGTATATCTAAGATTTTCTTGAGTTTCGTTTTTTAAATCCCTTGCTGCTTCGGCTTGTTTTTTTATTTCTTTAGAATCTGCCATTTAAGGAGTATTTTATTATAAATATTAAAAAAAGCAACTATTTGTAGCTGCTTTTTCCTTTATATTGTTGGGATGCTTTAGTAAAAGCTGGGGTGTTAATTTTACCATCTTTCCCAATTAAAGTTTCATTTCCTTTTTCTTTTGGTGGAGCAGATGATTTTTTATTAAAATCCCTAATTTCTTTAAATATGTATTTTCTTAACCATATAGGAATATTATATACAGTATTAAAATCATAACCTCCATTACCATGGTAAATTATTTGGTGTAAATGACTAAATAGATTTAATCTAGCTTGTTGTGCATTATTTAGAGTCAGGCCAAAAAAAGTTTAATCCCAGAGGGACTTCTACCTCCTCTCCAGTATCTAAAATAACAGACATATCAACATCAGGTTGGGAAACTTTTAAATGTTCTCTAAAAGATCTAGAATCTCTAGCTAACATATACCCGTCAATAAACTCTCTGATAGATTTAGAATCTTCATTTCCATTAACAGAAGTTATTATATGTTTTAATCTAGTTGTTAGTTCAGGTACATGGTCCTTTTGAATTTTCTTTAATCCTTTTAATTCAGCCTCTATTTTTGCTTCATCATGCCCATTTAATAATTTATAAGTAATTTTAGTACCACTATGAGGTAGAGTATAAGCAAGTTCATTTTTTCCTTCAATTAATATTGAAGAATCAAATGGTTTGTTATCTAATTCAGTTAAATCTACATCTAATGTTTCTCCTTTATATGTAATACTATATTTTTTACCATATCCTAAAATACGAGTTGCAATTAGTACAGCATTTTTGTCACCTATAAGTAAATCTTTTAATTTTATAGATTTATCTATAATAACGGATTCAAGTACTTTATCTAATACTATACCTTTTTGGATATAGGATTGATTAGTTAAAATATCTTCTTCCTTAGCGGTCATATATTTAATTTCTATTTTACCGCTAGATAAGGGGTTGTCTTTAGGATATAATAATCCTCCAGAGGGTAAGTCTACTTCTTCAGTTGGGAATTTAAATTCAGCCATAATCTTTATTTAATTAAAACGTTTTTATCGTTAATACATATTAATATAAAAAAAAGCTTGACCGAAGCCAAGCTATTCTTAAAAATATTTGTTTTGTTTTTTAGAAATTTAATACACAATAATCTGGTTGTACAGTGAAAGTTAGTTCTTGTGCGGCATCAGCATCTTCCCATGAATAATCTCCAAATGAAGCGTCTGTAATCATTGCTCCCTTAATTACCCATTCAGAAACTACATCACCTACAGGACCTAATACATTAAATGTAAGATCTTTTTTATAGAAATCACTATATCCATCTCTACCTGTTACAGATTCATGGTGTAGTCTTACCCATTCCATAACAGCTTGAGCACCTGATGGTGTAATTGGATCAAATAATGTGAATTGAACGGTATTCCACACTGTTTTACCCTTGACATAACGTTGTACGTTGATGTGGTTGAGTGCTACACTACCTTGCGTTAACGACACAGCTCCTACACCTTTTACCATGTATGATGGAAACCCATCTATATACATAATAAATCTGTTCTTTTGTTTTGGCTCAAAGGCTGTAAAAAATATTTCGTTTGGATCTAATATTGCCATTTTATTTCTTTATTTTATTATAAATATTTATATTTTTAGTTTTTTATCCAGGGAATGTTGCTCCTGTTGGAAGTACATTGAAATCTAGGATAATAAATTCAGCTGTTTTTGTTGGTTGAAGGTAAATTTGACCTACCATTTCATTTCTATCAATAACATCTGGTGTATTATTCGTTTCATCCATTACTACTCTAAAAGCATATAGACCTTGTCTTTGTTGTACTGATTCTAGATATGGGTTTACTGTTGCTAAGAAATTATTTCTTGTTGCAATAGTATTTTGTTCAAATACTAGGTTATCAGATACTTGTACTATATAAGATTTTAATGCTATTAATAATCTACGTACATTTACTCTATCTAAAGCACTTGCTTTTTTCTGTAAAGTTTTTTGTCCAAATACTACAACTCCACTTTGTGGGAAAGTAGCTATTGGATTAATATTTGCTTCGTATAAACTATCTCTGTTTCCAGATGTTAATTTTCTTTCTGCTCTAATTACTTGACCTAATCCACCTCTAGTTAAACCTGCTGGTGCGAACCATGGGTCTGAAGATGCATCTGTAAATGCATATACTCCTGGGATTAATACTGATGCTGGAGACCAAATTGTTCTTCCTGTATCTGGGTCAACTAATTGTAACCACGGCCAATAAGTTGCCGCATATGAGCTATCAAACCCACTTGAAGCTCCTACTACATTTCCAATAGTAGAACCATATCCTCTTAAATCTATAATTGCCAAACAATCTCTACGAGTTTGTGCTGTTGTTACAAGTAAATTAATTTCTGATGAGTGGAATTCTTGAATTAAACCTGGGGCTGCTAATACATTAAATTGATAATCATCACTATTTGATAATAAATTAATAGAAGCTGTATAATCTATAGCGCTAATACCCTGAGTATTATCCAGTCCAATATTTTCGTTAAATAAAGCTTCTGTTTCTCCTGGGAATAATTCTCCAGTAGCACCACTAAATGAACCCGAACCAACTAATGGAATACTTCCTGTAAATTCTATTTTTGCATTTCCTGCATTATCAAAATAACCTGGGGTAGGATAGTTTACTTTAGATACGTAAACATATTTACTTCTGTTAACATATGATCCATTTTCTTGGATATAAAAATCTCCACTATCATCTTGTATATCACCATAATAGCTATTACCTATTACAGTTTCAATATAATTAGTAGCTAATGGATCTAACGATATATTATTAAATGTTTCTAATATTGATTTTTGAGCATTTTCATCATCTCCTCTACGAATAGCTAAACTAAACACTCCTGTGTCAGTATTTGCTGCTGTTATTTCCCATCTAACATTATCTTTAGAACCAGATACTAATCCTCCTCCTGAAAACATTGAACCTGAGTTGTTCATGATCTCTCCTTGAGAAATAGTACTTAATTCAAATGCAGTACCATTTTCTACTGCTTCTGCTGTTAAAGGTGAAAAAGTTGCATCATTTGCACCACCAATTGTAGCTGCTAAAAGTGTAACAACATCACCTAATCTATAATTCGTTCCTGGGTTATTAACAGTTACTGCTGAAAAAGTTGAACTTAAATCTACTTGTTGAATTTGAATAACTAAATCACTACCTACGGTACCAATACCAACACCACTCATGTCTGCCTGAGTCATTGTTAAAGTATCACCCGCTACATAACCACTAGTTCCAACATCAGATATTACTGCTCCAATAATATTAGCTCCATCTGATGTCAATATTACCGTTGCTCCTGTACCATCACCTGATGTTGCTATAGGACCTGTTGTTCCTGCTTGATCCGAAGATACTGAAACACCTGGAAGGGCTAATGAGGCCGCTGGTAAGAAAATGTCTTGTGTAACTACTGTATAGTTTACAGTAAGATTTCCATCACCTCCTCCACTAGTTGCAGCACCTACTACATTTTGAACAGTTGCTGTTGATGGATTGACATTGATTAAAGAAAATAAATTAAATCCTGCTTCTAATCCACCAATCTCTACTCCATTATATACATTTAAAGATTTAGCACTAGTAAAAGAACCAGATGTTACTCTAGTTACTAATAAAGTTGTACCACCTTGTCTAAAGTAATTATTAGCTGCTACTTGGTTTAAATAAGAATATTGTTGTGATCCACTTGTTACGGACCCACCAAATACTGCTAAATATTCGCTATATGAAGTGATTAATGTTGGAACTTCAACAGGACCCTTAATAGAAGGTCCAATTATTGCTGCACCTACTGTTACTGGGCCTTGAGTAATTTGAGATGTATCGTTTTCTCTTGCTAGTACTCCTGGAGATATTAATGTTTCTGCCATTGTCTTATATTATATTTAATATTATTTTATTATAAATATTAGAAGTTATTTCAAAAATTTATTCTGGTTTTGTAAATTCTCCAGTTTCTAAATCAATATTTCCATCTCCATATTTTTCTTGAAGTTCTTTACCTAACTTTAATTGTTTGTCCTGAACTATTTTAATTGAAGAATATATTGAAACTTTTTGTGCTTCTACTTGTCCTAAAGAAAATACTAATTCATTTCCTTCAGTTTGTAATTCTTTTAATTGTTGTAACTCTTTTTCTGATAACTTAATTTTAATCATTATTTAATTATTTAATTATTATAATTATAAATATGATTAATTCTATTAAAATTATCTAATTCTGCCATCGCTATTAGGATTTTGAATATTATCAGGATTATTTACATTATCTATATTAGATACAGTTTCTGATGTTATGCTAACTTTAGCTTTGGTATTATATTTTTTAATCGAATTTAAATCTTTTTGTATAGTATCAGGTATTATGTAACCCCTTAAGCTTAAACCAAAAGTTCCTTTTACTAATCTATCCTTTCCTGCTGTTAATTCAGTTGCTGTTGTAAAGCTATCTACCCTAGCTCTAAATTTAAATCTTTCTGGATTTCCCCAATATGAATCTGATGCGTATTCTACAGCTTCAATTACTTTATTTAACTGTTCCATATAATACGTTTGTATTATACAACTATATTCTAGGGTAACAAAATCAGGAACAGCAATAGCTTGAAATTGTTCTACAGGTTTTCTATTATTTAATAAATTAAAATTTGAGTATGCGTTTTTTGAATTAAATCCTTTTCCAATGCTTCCATACAAATTAGGCATATTAGAATCTAATTTATTATATGTTGTTCTATCTTTAGTAATTGTGTCTCTTTTAATTACTAGTATAGGTAACATTACTGCTCCAGAATCATCTCTATAATAACCATCTCTTTGAAAAGATTTCCATCTTTCAGGACTACCATATATTACAGGAACTGTTCTTCTTTCACCATTTTGATATACAAAGGGTTTAATAACATTATTAAAATAAAAAAATACTGCTTCATCTAAATCTTGTATACCAATTGAAAATTGTTTATCTGTATCCCCTTTTGCACTCATTTTAGTTGATCTATTAAAATCAATACCAGTTTGAGATTGGTTAGGGTTAGCAGGACTATTAGGATTTCCCCTATGCTTATCAAAAGCAACTTGTTTAGAAATACTAATTTCTTTTTGTGATTTTGGGTATGGTTTAAAATTTGGCATTTAGAATCTTTCTTTATATGGAGATATTGATAATTTATCTCTTGGTATGTAATAAGTTTCAAGTATTATGGATAAATTAGTACCAAAATCTTCTAATCCTGGATTTAATGGGTTTGGTGTACCATTAGAATCGTTATTAGGATAATCTGGGTTTTTACCTACAAAATATTGATTTGAAATCGTTTGCTGTACTCCATAGTAATCATTTTGATACAAAATAACATCACCAACTTCAGGAACTACATTAGCATCTACTAAATCATCTCTTAAAAATGAAAATCTAATATTTCTTTGATACTCTATACCAATACTATCTTCGGGATAAAGTTGTGGTTGTCTTAATAATAGGACATTAAATAAGAATGGACCATCATAAAATTTCTCACCAGCAGCTTCACCATATAAGTTAACTAGTGTTTCTTCTAATTTATACTTATAAATAGCTGCTTGTTGAGTTATAATATTACCCATTAATTCACGATTAAGATGTCGTACTAAACTAACATCTCGTTGTCGTCCAAACATTGCCATATTAACCTATATATATTGTGTACGGTACTTGTTTTAGTTCCGTTTGTTTAAATTCTGCTTCTTGTGCTCTTCTTTCTAATAATGCTTTACGAGAGGTTTCATCTAAATAAGACCTTAATCTTTCTATTAAAGATGTTTTTTCTGCGGTTGCCGATGCTATTAAATCAGATTGATTTAAAGTAACTTGAGAATCTGGGATTGGGATTGATCCATATTTACCTCTTACATACCCTAACATTTCTTTTGAAAGTGCTAGTGAGTATTCAAAAATCCATTGACGACCTACACTATTAATCCTTGTATATTCTGGGTTAGTATATGGAGTATTGGATACATTAGTTACTCTAGTTTTCATCCCTGTTTGAATTGATGCGTCAATCCTATCTTGTCTCTTTATATATTCAAACCATATTTTTCCACTACCTGTTGTTGGAATAGGGAAAATTTTTAGTTGATTATCTTGTATTTGAAAACTATAATTAGATCTACGAACAGTATCACTCATTTCTATTTGTTGGATAATTTGTAAATCATAATTTAAGGGCATCATTAAAAAATTAATAGCAGGACTCATTCCTCCAAAACCAAAACTATCAAACATATTCATAGTACCCATTCCTGTCCCTACATAAGGATCATAAAACTTTTGTGATGCAGGGGGAGATTCATAAAATACTTTTTTAATTTCAATACCAAATATCCCACCACCAAATGTACTTAAATCATAAGATTGTTGGTTAGCTACCATGTCTACTGATCCGCTATAGTATTTTATATTTCCTCCAGTTCCAGCTTCAGCACCATACATTTCTGTTAATCTAACAATAGGTTCAAAATTAGGTGAAATTAACTCATTATTTAAGGGTGATGTGGAACTTGCACCTTCTAAAGATAATTGATTATCCCTAATTGTATAAGCATAAACTTCATTACCATATGTTGTTACTGCTTCTTCAAAAGCGGCATAAAAACTTATATCTTGTAGCTCTACATCAACTAGAGGATAACCTAATCTTCTAGTAATAAACATAGCTACTTTATCAGCATCATATCTAAACTCTTCATCGTAATCATAAAACCCAAAAGGTGTATCACCTATATCGAATGAACTGGATCCTGCCCAGATTGGTATATTTGCCATAGTTTAATTTATTATATTGCTGTTCCTCTTTTGGATGCTATTAAATATTCTACTTTAACCATTCCAGAAGTATCTTCATTTTCACATTCTACTTTTTGAATAGGATTAAAACTTCCAGAAATATTTGAATATCTATCATTATTAATATAAAATGATCTTCCAGGAGCAATTGAGAAATTAGCTTCAGTACTCGGTCCAGTAATTGTTAAACATATATTTGCAGCTCCTAGATTAGTAATTCTTCCATAATCTAATTCAAAGCCACTGAGTGTTCCAGCATTAATTGATCCTAGTTCAAATAAAGAAGTTCGTCGACTTCCTGTTATATATAATTGTCTTTTATCATAATCGGCAATTATAACCTCATTTTCTGTTTCATAAACTACTTCAGGGCTTTCTAAGCCTGTAATTCTTTCTCTTATAAAAAGGTTTAATTTTCCTGTTTGGGCCATAATATATTTTATTTATAAATATTAGATTATTTTTTATTATTATAAATATAGGAACCTGATGTTGTAATTGATATACCTTTATCAATTGCTTCTTGATAATATTCTAATAAGTCTTCAACTATTTCATTTCTATGATTTGTACTTAAAGTAATTGCTTCTAAATTTTTAATTTTTCTAGCAGCTGTATATAAAAACTTAAAACCAGAATCTGATTTTTTCTTTAAATCTGTCTGTTGAGCATCCCCACATACCATCATTTTGCTTCTTAACCCCAAACGTGAAGTAATCATTTCCATTTGTTGGTGAGTTACATTTTGTGCTTCATCTACTATTATCATAGAATCTAAAAAGGTTCTACCTCTCATAAATGATACAGGTACTATTTCTATTTTGCCATCTTCAATAAGTTTTTCGACTTTAGTTTTATCATATAATTGAAAAAAATTTTGATATATTGGTTGAACCCAGGGATCCATTTTTTCTCTTAAATCACCAGGTAAAAATCCTATTTCTTCTTTTGATACTGTAGGTCTGGTTATTATAATTTTGTCATATTGTCTTCGTAATAAACCATCTAGGGCTACATTACATGCTAAAAGTGTTTTTCCACTTCCAGCACTACCACCTAAAAGGGTAATAGTGTTTTCAAGTATAACTGCTTTTGCTTCTTTTTGTTCGTCATTAAGTTGGAGTTTGAACTTAATTGGGTTTTTAGGAATTCTCTTCGGACGATAAACGTCGTCAGTATGGTGTTTACTTGCCATAAATTCTTGGAATTAAAGGTTAGGTTATCAGTGAATGCAACCATAGTAAATACGTTAAAAGACAGTAAATTATTGATATAGCTATATAATGAGATAAATATAGTTTGTGTATAACGCATTTTATTATACATATGAAAAAGATAAAAAAACCCGGCATAAAGCCGGGTTAATTTATTAAGTAAGATTTAATCTCTTATTATAGAGAATTTAAACCATCAACTTGAATTTTACCATAGAATTCTGGACGTACCATTTTCTTAGCATAACGAGTTAATAGACCCTTTCTTGGTGTGAAAGTTTCTGGATCGTATACTAATGGAGTCATAATTAATGGAATGTATGGAGCAAATACAGCACCAGCTTCTAAGAATTGAGATCCTCTAAATCCTAATAGGATTTGATTTTCTTTCATATAAGGATTCTTATAAACTTTCTGACGGCTATTAATTGCACCTACTTTCTGTACACCAAATGCGTAAGAAGCTTTAGAAACATCACCATCTGAATCAGCAGCAAATCCTGGAATAGATTCTAGGATAGTACCCACTGAAGGAGAACATACTAGGAAGTTTGCACCACCTCTTAATGTTTTCTGGTGAATAATGTTACTTAGTTTTTGGATTTTAGTTCCTAATGTTTGGAACCATTGTCCTTGACTGTTGTAGAAGTTTAAATCTGATTGTACTTCTCCAGCGAATGATCTGTTATTTACAGCAGACCATACTTCAGTTCCAGCAGCAGCACTTTCCATTAACATATCTAATATCTCTAAGTCAATTTCTAATGAAATGTACTCACTTAAGATAGATGTTAATTCAGCTTCAGCATCTAAAGCGTGGTAAGCATTTAAATCTTGTGCGAACTCAGGAGTCCATACAGCTTTTAGCTTACGTGTTTTAGCTACGATAGCAGATGATTGCATCTGTACATTAATTTCAGGAATTGAAATTGGAGAGTTATTACCATTTAGGTTATCATTCCCATCTTCAAAATCACCTCTAAATTGATCAGTTGGTTGTAATTGGTATGATGCAGTAAATACAGAAGCACCTGCAGCTCCAAATTTTGAACCTGATATGATGAAACTAATATTTGTACCATCATAAGAAGTAAATTGTGATTCTTGAAGATTACCTACTGATGCAGCAGATGCAGATTGGAATTGGAATCCTCTTACACCTCTAAAATCAGCAAAATCTAATTGTGAAGCCGCAATATTTACTTTGTTCCATTCACCATTTGCCATTGATGCAGAATAGTCTGAATTGTAATCTAAATCTGCATAAGTAGCAACAGATGTAGAAGCTACTACTACGTGTGATGATGTGTTGTTTATAGAGTAAGTAAATCTACCTGGTCCATAAGCACCACCTGTACTTGTATTACCAAATGGATCTTCATCAGCTGTTCTAGCACCATATAAAGAATTTCCAGATGTATATGGATCTTTGTCAGTTCCATATTGGAAATCTAAATAAAATACAAGACCTGAAGGTAAGTTCATTGGTTGTACTGATACGAATTCTTGAGCGGCAATCTGTCCGAATACTTTACGTACTAACGGAAGAGCTACACCAGCCCATTGCTCACCTACACCAGCGGTAAAATTACCTTCTGATGCAGCACCTCCACCTGTTTGTGAAGATTCTACTACAAGTTGTTTAGCTTGGTTTTCAAGTATCATCCCCATGTTGTTTTTGGATGCACCGTTTAAACCTTCTAAAAGACCTGTTTTTTCCCATTTGCTAGATAATCTAGCTGCGTCACCCTGTACTGAGTGGTATGGGTTTGCACTTTCTAATAAAGTTTGTAAACTCATGATTTTTAGTTTTTTTTTTAATATTTTTTTTAACTTTTAATAATTCCAGCTAATTTTTGCATACGTGCAAAAGCATCGTTTTCAACAATTGGCTGTTTAGCTGTTGGAGCAATTCCAATAGCTTTTGAAGCTCTACCTTTTACTTCATTAATTGATGGTTTTGTCATTTTAGATGACATTCCTTCATTTAATGTTTCAAAAATAACTTTAGCTTCTTTTACTGAAGATGCTTTGTCAAATGCTTTAAGCACTTTAACCTTTTTATCTTCATTTAAATTTTTGGATTTAAAGATTTTGTTAGTGTAAAGTAATTTAGCGTTTAAAAGATTTACTTCTTGTAATTCAACTTTAAGAGCTTCGATTTCATCTAATGCTTCTTTAAATCTCATTTTTTCAGTTTCTTTTTCAGTTTTAGAATCGTCTTTGTCTCCATCCTCGTTTCCAACACCTTTTTCACCTTTTACTTTTTCATCTAATTCTTCTTTTTTCTCATTAATAGAATAAGCTGCTGTTGATTGTCCAACCTTTTTAGGATCTAATTCTTTTTTACTAGCTCCTCTTGTAGGGTTATTTTTATCATTCCAACTTACTTCATCCATTTCCATGATTTCTTCTTCATCTTCCACTTCGATATCAACTTCTACTTCTGACTCTTCGTCGTCCATATCCATTTCTTCTCCAGCTTCTAATTCACCAGCTTCTACCATGTCTTTAATGACGTCTTCAATGAATCCTTTTAAGTCATCTTCTGACATATCTTCAAGGTCAATTTCCTCGTCGTCCATGTCTTCCATGTCTTCTTTTTCGTCTTTTTCTCCGTCCAAGTAGCCTTCTTCTTCAGCATCCGTACGTTCGTCCTCTTTCAAGTCCTCTTTTTCGTCCTTCATACCGTCCTTGTAGCCTTCTTCTTCAGCGTCTGTACGAGCATCTTCTTCAAGATCTAACTCAGCGAGTAATTCGTCAAGATTAATCTCGTCAAGCTCTTCTTTAGCTTCATCCATCTCTTCTTTTTCTTCTTTCATCTCGTCTTTAGAATCCATTTCTTCGTTAACGTCGTCTTCTTCATACTTATCGTATCCTTCGTCAACGTCTTCTTTGTCCATTTCTTCTAATTTCGCAGATAACATAGATTTAAGATGAGGTGTAAAAGCCTCTTCAAGAGCAAGTTTAGCGTTTGCTATAGCAGTTTCTTTTACAGCTTTAGCATCAGCAATTGCTTCTTTCAGCAAGTCTCTGTTGTTTAACATAATCGCAAAATTTAAATTTGTGAAATACGGTTATTAGGAACCGTAATAGGGATTTATTTTATTTGACACCATATAAGAGATGGTGTATTATGATCATACATATATGAAAATATCTTAAGATACAAAAAGCACTCAGATGAGTGCTCTATGTTTTAAGTCCGTCAGTAGCGTCCGATGAATTTTTTTATGTTAGAGGACATGAACCTTTAGAACAAAGAATTTCATGTATTACTTTATTTACATTTGTATAATCGTGTACAACATTTTGTTTTCCTTCATTTAAGGTATGCATATATGAGCCTGGGTTAGAGGGTGTTGAAACAAAATCCCAACATAATAATTCAAAATCATCTTGTACTTCCATTACTCCACCTCTTTCTTCTAAAGAACCCATACCACGAGATGAAACACCGACTGTTACTCCCGCTTTAACTAGTTCTTTAAGAATATTTCCTGATGGGGTAGGTAAAATTTCTATCTTACCCATTACATTATCTCCATCCCACCAATATTCTGATATTAAATGTGATACATTTTGTAAATTAATTACAGAGGATTCTGGGTGGTCAAGTTCGCCCATTGAGCGTCTTTCTTTAATTATTTCACCATATTTTTCCATTTCCCTATTCCATAGGTCTTTAGAATAATATCTACCATTACCATTTTTTACTTCAGCTGTAGCTAAAACACCTTCAACCATTAAATTACCCGTCTCCTTACTAACATTTTCTGTTAACTGGAGAGGGTTAATTTTAAAGGTATTTGTTTCTATTAAAAGAGATTTACTCATTTTAAATATTATCTTTTATATATTTAATAGTATTTCCATAATCTACAACTTCTGGTGAAGAGTATCTATCATGATCAGGAAAGGGAATAGTACCATCTGGTGTTATTTTAGAAACACCTGGGTCAGTCACTACCTGAACTGAGAATTTATCTTTGCCTGCTAATTTTTGACCATCAACTCTTTCAGCTTTCATTCTTACAACAAATCTACCTTGATTGTCTGTTGTATCCTGTCCACCATCTCTTCCATCAAAAGCTTCAAAACCTGTAAACTTGATAGGAATTTTTTCCTCATCTCTATAGCTTACAACCATATCATTTGCACCAATTTCATTAATAGATTCTACTTCATTAATAGCATCCATTTCGTCTACCATTTCTTTTTTAGCATATTTTTTACCGCAAGATTTTTCGTAGATTTTTTCCATCTTAGCTTTTCTTTTTTCTAAAAGCTTGATTTCTTTTTGCATTTGCTTCATTTTAGTCTTATCAACTAATTCTTTAAGATTATCATCTTCATTAATTGAACTAACTCTATCTACTTTTTCCTGGATATATTCATGTAAATAGTCTAGTTGCGCTTCTAATTTTACAGCTTCTGCTTCTTTTCCAATTTCAGCTAATTTACTATCAATTGATTCTTTTTTCACTTTTTTAGCTTTTTTATCTTTAAGAGCTTTTTCCATTGACTCTTCTCTATCACCATCCTTATCTACATCTGGGTAATCAGGTCTTGCTTCCTCATCCATACCTGCTTTTGCTTGTGAAGCTTGTATCGCTAATTCAGCAGCATCTATACTTGATTCTCCCATTAAAGATTCTTTTACTACTTTTTTTAATTTATCTGAATATCCACTAGCAGCGTGTTTACCACTAACTTCTTCTAATTCTGTTTCTTGGTATCCTAAACCTTCAACTCCAAAAGCAGCATTTTTAATATAAAATAAAGGATCTTTAGCTAAATTTTTAGCTACTACTTTTCTTGCCTTTGCTATAGCTTCTCCAATATTAGCATCTGATACAGTTTCTCTAACTTTGTTCATTTCAAAATAAACTCCCTTAGAAAATTCTTCAGCATTTAAGTTATCTATATTATTTAAATCAGCATAATCAAAAGCATGTGAATCTACTTCTTCAACGTGTTTAGATACTTTTTTTTCTTCTACTTTAACATCTTCATCTTCTTTAGCTTTTTTAGTTTCTTCAGCTAAATATTCAGCATACTTAATTTCATAATTTGTTTTGGGAGATGATTCAATTGTAGTAATAGGTTTAAGATCTACATATCCTAAATTTTCATTTAGTAAATCTTTAAATAATTTTTCTGCTTTTTTCATAATTGTATTATTGTAATAATGTTTCTATATCGTTAAAATAATCGTTAATCATGTCTGTACCAATAACGACAGAAAAACTTTTAGGATTATCCCTATAATATTTTATTGTTTCTATTTTAGCTAGTTTAATAGATTTTTTAATATCTTCAAACCTAGCTTCTAATTTATCAAAAGCTTCTATACGTTCCTCATGGAATTTAGATGCTTTATTTTTTTGTTCTATTAATGTATGCTTATACATATTAAACATTTTTTACTTCCAAACCACTACCCTTTTGAACATAATTTCCTTTTTTATCTTTGGGTACTAACTTATATTTAAACTGTTTTACGTAGGCATTATCTTTAACTCCATCTTCTGTTGCCCTAGGTCCTGGGCCTAAATCTGCCCCATCACCTAATTTACCTTCTTTAGCTAAAGTATATCCTAATTCAGTATATGCTTCATCATTGGCTTTAGCTCCTTTTTTTCTAAATGCATATGGTGTTAAATAAGCTCCAGCCCCACCAGAAGTAGACATTTCATCTATATCTGCTTCATTAACTCCCCTAGATTTTTTATATTCTTCAGGATAGTTATTTCTTGTGTGTGTACGTATAACATTTCTAAGTTTTCTAGCTTGTTCATATATTTCTAAAAATACTTTATCATTTTTAACTTTAGTATAAACTCCTTTAGCTGTTTGAACTAAATCATCAGCTCCATCAAGTAATTTATCTATATTAGGTATTTGTAAAATATCCCAAGTTATAGCTCCTGTCACATCATCAATATCAGTAACAGTAGATTTAATACCGTTATCGACTTTTACATCACCTACTTCGAATTCCTTAAGTTTATATTTGTACGCCATTAGACACTTTAATTTCTTTAACTAATTCATAATATTGTAATAAATCTACTAGATTATCATTAGTAATTTTAGAAGATTTATCCAATTCAACTAAGTATTTAGATATTTCATTAATTTTAATTTGTATAGCTTTATCTTTAATTTTTTTAGATTCTTTAACTAGAATACTTTTTAATTCGTTTATTTTAGAATTATAAAAATTTCTTAGACCTGGTGTAGAGTCTACTGAGTTAATGAATTCCTTAAGTATTTGTTTTTGTTCAGAAGATAAGACATCGTATTTATTATTAAATTTTTCTAAAAGTACTTTATATGTAAGAATTCTTACATCTTTACCATAAGTTTGAAATTCTTTTAAAATATCGTCTTTAACTTCTTGTTTATTAACTTCTTGTTTAGTTAAATGTTCTAATAAGGTTACTTTATTTTCAATTAATTGATTAGCATCACTAACATTTTCAATATTGCATCCCTCAATTAAGGTATACAAAGAAGCTAATTCTTTATAATTTTTAATTTTAGCACCAAAAAATACATCTAAATTATAATATTTTTTAATTTCATTAATTAAATTATATTTTTGTTTTCTTAGTGAAGTACGATTAAATTTTTGAGAAGATTCTAAAATAGTAGTAATTACCATATTTGCTCTTCCTTCATTTAAAACTTTAGATTTTAAGATTGTTTCATATAATTTGTACTCACGACCTAATGTAGTTTTTACAAAAAATTCTTTTAGTATGTTTATAGCAGGTGAATCACCACCTTTTAAGGTATCTGCCGTAATTTGGCGTACTAACAGTTCAAATAATATTCCCGTATTTTTGTACTTAGAGTGTTTTATTTTCATCAAAAAATATATTTATTTATAAATATTGAAAAATATTTACTTCTTTAATTGTTTTTCATCTAATAATGAAGTATCATCTTTGTCTTGTTCAAAAATTAACATTTTTTTATTTAACTTTTTAAACATATCTGCATTTTTTAAATAAGATATTTGAGCATTTTCTAATGCTAAACCAGATTTATTAGAATCTGTTCTACTATCTTTTGAATCATTTTTATCAGTATCTTTCATACGTTTAGTTCCTAATGGATCTTTACCAAAGTTACTAGCTTGTTTTCCATGGTTAGAAATACCATCTTTAGGGCGACCTAATTTAGTATCTGGGTCAATATCATAACCGTCAGGTACATTTCCTGGGTCAGAATACATTCTGCCCTTACCATATAATGAAGCTAAATCATGAGGTGTACCATATGATTTACCTGTTTCAACTGGGTCATTACCTTCTGCTACAATTTGAGCATTTCTAAATTTACGTTTAGAATCCTGGCGTATTAAGTCTCTATATTCATCATATTGATCTTCTGATAGATGGAATATATTATCATATATCCAATCACTAGGTAATAAATTATTTTCCAATAAAGATTGGGCTAATTCAGTTTTAGACTTCATTAACTCAATTTTTTCTTGTTCAAAAATAATTGAAGGAGTTTGCATTGATAATTCAAAATTAGTCAATGCTTCGTCTCTATAACCTTGAGCATATAAATGGACAAGTGCAATCTTATTAAGTTCAGAAACTAATATTCTTTGTATTCTTTCAATTGTACGTGCAAATCTAATATCTTCAGCCGCTAGTGTAGCTTTACCTTCTATATTTTCATCATACCCTAAAAATGCTTTAGGTATTTTAAGTGCTGCAAATAATTTATCTCTTAAATATTCAACATCCTGAATTCCATCATAGTCTAAACCTTTTGTAGTTTCAATTTTTGTTGTTTGATCATTTCCACGAATTGGGATATAAAAATCCTCCATCATGTTTTGCATATTATATTTTAAATTATACTCACCTGTTTTTTGATCTACATATGGGGTACGTTTCATATTTGAAATAGTTTTTTGCATAAATGCATCTATTTCATTTGGAGGTATACCACCAACATTCATATAAAAAATACGTTTTTCAGGAGCACGAGCAATTCTATGGATTAACATTGCATCTTCCATTAATGTATATTGTTTAAATAATTTCCTAGCTGGTTCTATATAAGAACGACCATAAGGTAAATAATTAACATCACCAATTAATCTAAAGTGAGCCATTTCATAGTTATCAAAGTATATTCCTGGAGAATTATCTGCACCAGCTCCAGGTACATTATACATTCCAGAATTAGAATTAACTAAACCATCTGGAGAATATCTATAACGTATTTCAGCTGGGTTTGTTTGGTTAAAATTTTCTTGTCTTTCAATATGATATGCAGTATAAGGTATTACATTGTAAACACCAAATTTTTCTGATATTTCCAGTTTTAAAAAGAAGTCACCATATTTAGACATTTGTCTAACCCAAGACCATAAATTAAATTCTATATTTAGTACATCATAAAATAAATTATAAAGTATTTTTTGAATATCTTCATTTGAAGAACGAATAGATAATACTTCGCCCATATCATTTTTAAGAGTTGATTCATCAGCTATAATATCTAAAGCTGAAGCTATAATAGCATCAGTATCCATTACATCATATTCTGAATATAATTGTGGTCTTAAATATTGATAATTAAATTGAAATTGTGCCCCATATAATGAAGAAGGACTGGTAGTAAATATTCTATTATATCTATCTACTAAAGAATTTGTTTGTAAACCTCCATTTTGTTGTATAGTACTACTATCAATTACTTTTATTTGGTTACCACCCGTATTACGGATAATTACATCTGTTGAAAATAATCTTCTTAGTCTACTAAATAAGCCTGTATCTGCCATTGTGTATAGTTATTGTTATAAATATTAATTATAGAAGCCAACTTATGTCTTCTTTCCCTCCATCTGTATCTATATGGTAAGGATTATCATTGCCACTAGCAAAATATCCTCCTTGATATGTTGTTCTATTTACTTTTATATTATTTAATGTTTTTCTAGTTATATCTAAACCTCGTTGTCTTAATTTTAGTGCTGTATCTCTAATGTACATAGCTATGCCAAAAGCCATAACCAGATCATCATTATATCCTGTTTGCGCTTCTGCTCTACCATTTTTCCAAATAAACACTTTCATTTCTTCTACTAATCTTTTTGATTGTATAGTTACTCCTTTATCTGCTATGTATTCTTGAAATTTACCTATTACCATAGGTCGCGTTCTAGATGACATAGTAAAACCAGCTACCATTTTGGAGTGGTCTTGATATCTATCAAAATACGAATTAGCATTGGAGGAGTCACTCTTTTGTGAATAGTAAAGATTTGGATATGCTCTATCAACAGCTACTTGTATTGTAGCCCAACCAATGTTTGCATTTTCTATAATAAGCATTGCCTCATTATATTCAGTAGCTAAACCTACTAGTAAATGGCCAAATTCTTTAGTACCTAATTGCCCTTTATATTCAGCTACTTGTACATTATTCTCTACATCCATAACATGACAAGTAGAAAAATCTTTTCCATCTCCACGGGCAACATCTGCTACTACCATATAGTCCCTACTATAATCTGGAGATTCCCATACCCATAAGTTTTGGTCTGCACCTCTTCTTTCCATAGGTTCTTTAATATGAGACTTTTCATAAAATTCTAAATACTCATTATAAAATACTATATCACCTGAAGTGCTAAAATCACAATCACATTCTTGTGCTGCTAATCTAGGGTCACCTAATAAAACATCTTGTGCCTCCCTCCAGGTTTGATCTCTTTCTGGGTGTACATACCAAGGCAATTTGATAGGGAGAAAATCATTTTCACCAGCTTCAGCTTTAACCCAAGTTTGATGAAACCAATTACCTGTACCATAAGGTGTAGATAATACTATAGCTCCACCACCTGTTGCTAATGTTTGTTGTGCAGAAGCCCATGTCTCAGCAATATTATCAATAAAAGCTGCCTCATCAATAATTAATAAAGATACTGCTTCTGAACGTGCTGCATCAGCATTAGAGGATTTAGCTTGTATTTTTGAACCATTAACTAATCTTAGGGATAATTTATTATTTTCAGCAGAATCAACTTTAAGCCATGAAGGTAAATTTTCCCACATGAATTGTACTTTTGTTACTAAATTTCTTGCTGTTGCTTGTGTAGTTGCTAATGCTAATACATTTCGATCCTTATGGAAAGTCATTAACCATAAAGAATAACCTGCTGCTAATGTTGATATACCTAGTTGCCTAGATTTTAATATAGCACTATAATCATTTTCTTGGAATAACGTTAATACTTTTTCTTGAAAAGGGTATAAATTAAACTGTATACGACCACGTTGGGGGTGTTGTATATAACAGTATTTACGCATAAAATGTACTGGATTTTTAGCACATTTTAAATACTCCTGGCGTATTACTTTTTTTAAATCAGACATATTACTTTAATAAGAATATAGTAATTCCCACTGCTACTATACCTGCTCCTGCAGTTAATTTATTTTTAAATTTTTGTTTTTTTAAATCAAATTGTAATTTTTTTGATAGCTCTTGGGATAAAACTAATTGGTCTGTTTTGGTAAGAAGGATAGAATTAAAATTATATATTTTATTATTTAAATTAAAAATAATACTATCTTTTAAAACTATTTTTTGTTCAAAAAGTTTTATTTTTTCTGTAACTAAATTTAATTCTTCTTTAGCACCATCACCCGTAATTAAATCTTTAATTACTAGTTTTGCTATTGGCTTTTTTAATTGAATCGAAGTACTGTCTGTAACGTTCTGTGAAAAACCGTTCAAGCTCATCATCATTAAAATTATCAACAGCGTCCACTTTAGTACTAATTTCATACCTTAAATTGTTTATTTTATTATCTTTAAGACCAAGTTCCTGGTCTAGTTTACCAATTTGTTGGTTTAGTGTGTCGATTTTAAAAGTCAACTCGTCATTTTCACTGTGTAACGAATCGACTTTTTGTTCTAATGCTTTTATTTTAGCATTATACTCATCTACATAATTTTCTCTCTTTTGAAAAAAAGCTAAAACTAATATACAAGCTCCTACTACAACCAGCAGATTAAGATTTTTTCCTAACCATGTTTTTTTAAATTCCATTTTATTTATCTATAATAGCTTCTAATTCTTTCTTAAGTTTTGTTTTTTTCTTAAGATCAGCTACTAATTTTTCTTTTTCTTCACCTTCGGCTTTAGAATATTTCTTAGCTAATGACTTCATTTCACGAGTTAATAAAGCTAATTCTTCTTTTGCTTTGGCTAAACCTTTTGTTTTTTTAAGATCCGCTTTAGATGGTTCTTTATCTTCATTTTCGTCTATTTTACCACCTGATCTTTTATTATCTTCATCGAAAATAGCAGTTTCTAAATCATTAATTCCTTTATTAAATGCTCCTATTTTATCCTCTATACCTAATTCCTTAGCTTTTTTTCTATAAAAATCAGCAGCATCACTAAGCATTTTTTGGTGTTTTTTTAATTCAGCAAAATTACCACCTTTATCTTCATTCATTGCACCTCTTTTAACAATAGCATCATATGCTTTACCAACATCACCTTTATACAATTGGTCTACTATTTTTTTACCTAATTTTTCTAACTGACTATCGTCTAAAGAATGTTTTTTACCGAATCCGTCTAAATAAGACATACCAATGTCTAAATAATCATAAAAGAAGTCTTCACCTTTAGGTGTTGCATCTTCTTCTATACCCGCTTCTTTTTTAGCTTTAGCTAGATCATCCATTGCCTTAGTTAACTCTTCTGTATCTTTTGTATTCTGTTGAGTCTCTTTATCTTCTAATAAAGTTGATATTATATTTTCTTTAACGTATTTTTTTAATTCAGTCTTTTTCATTACAAAAATATTTTATTATAAATATGTTAAAGGTTAGTAACATTTAATATTTGTTGAATACGTTCCTCTGTAGATCCAGATATCTTTTCTATTTTACCTGCTTTATGGCCATGCCTTTTAATAAGAGTTGTAATAGTAAAATCAATTAAATCTCTATAATGTTCATCTGTCTCACGAATACCATTATCTTCAATTTCTAACCCATAAGGGGATATGTAAAATATATAATCATATTCTCGGATAAATTCACTGGCATATGTTTCAAACGCTTCTTTATCTTGATATAATATTGACTTAGCATTCATTGTAAATGCCATTACATCAAGTATAGTTCTATCTGTAATAATATTATCATGCATTAATTCACCACAACGTTCAGCTAAAAATATAGTTTGACCCTTTAATGTTGAATCAGTATTTAATGGAATACCCAATGACATTAAATGTTGACTACGTTCTGTTGCAAAATTATAATCTTTAAATTGCTCTAATTCTTTTAAAGCATTTACTAATGTAGTTTTACCTACACTCATTGTACCACATAAACCTATTTTCATATCTTAATTTCTATAATCGGATAATAAATTTTTCATTGATTGATTTTTATAAAAAGGAATACCTTCTCTTTGACGTCTCATTTCTTTCCAATCCTCTTTATCTTTTTGAAACCCATACAGGTAATATTCTGCCTTTTTTTCATTACCTTCAGGTATTAAAGCGGGTCCATCCCAATTATGTAATTTACCATCCCATGTGTAAGCAATGGTACCATCTGTTTTTTCTAATTTTCTTGATTTTTGATATGTTTGTTCTGTTTCTATTCCCCTAATATTATTTTTTTTTGTTTTTAATATACGAAAAATATTTTAATTTT
>Ga0181373_1000064_pt1 | contig 34374 bp, 31 predicted proteins | sample LowvirmetaG_3_FD_130159 | JGI IMG/M metagenome (GOLD analysis project Ga0181373, IMG submission 130159) | Marine viral communities from the Subarctic Pacific Ocean - Lowphox_09 viral metaG | ecosystem: Environmental > Aquatic > Marine > Oceanic | place: Subarctic Pacific Ocean | collected... | reverse complement strand
TGGTCATATACGTTATCAAAGTACCCCATATATAAATAACGCATTTACTGATTTTATATTCACAGTACAAACTTTTGATGCGCCCGTCTCAACCGTCGCGTCCGACTCATCCTACTATATAATTACTAGATCTGGTGGTGGTGGTGCAAGAAGGCAGCATTATGGAGCTCCTGGGGGAAACAGCACCCGCAATGTCGTGGTAAATCATGGTGATGGATGGTTTTATAACCGCAGCATTCAGGTTAATTATGGCAGCCTAAATTTTTGGGGATCAATAACGGTAGATATTACTTTATACAACACCTCATTTACTCAAGAATATTCTGGTTCTCCAGGTGGTTTTTATTATGGTAATAATATTCCCGATTTCTATGCTCAACGAATTGGTCAATGTATATTACTAACTTTCCATACCAATCACGGTATGAGCAATACGGAGATCAATCAAACTACTGGTACTGTTATAAGTGGAGCACAAATCGCAAGTAATATTGTCACAGCAGTTGCTAATAGATTAACGTTTGCAACATTTAGCAATCCAACTGGTGTCAATACTGTTGAAGCTGTATTTTATAATGGTAATAGAATTCAGTTGAGAGATAGTCAGAAACGAATCTTTGACTTTAATGGTGTATCAAATGGTACTAGTCCATATATTATTAAAACTATTGGAAGTGTTATTGGTGGTCAAGATGATTATTATGCAATTACTGGGATTGGATCTACAGCAATTGAAATGTCAACACCTATACGAATTGTTCCAAGAGTACTTGAATTTGACAATGGTGATATCTTATACCATACGGATGAAGAATACCATATTGGATTTAATAACAATATAGATCATACATTGGCGAATGGTCAAAAAGTTGTTTTTAATGTTCTTAATGGCAGTGCTCCAGGTGGATTGGTTGATGGTAACACTTATTGGGTAATAACTGATGATAATAAGTATATTAGATTAGCTGATAGTCCAGAGAATGCAGATGCAAATAATAATATCATAACAGGAGCAGGATCTGGAAGTTACAATCTAAAAGTATATTCTATAAGCGGTAAAGTTGCTGGTATTGGAACAGTTGAGGTATCAGAATCTAGTGTAAATGTTAGTGGAACAAATACTAAATTTAGATCCACTTACAAAGTTGGAGATCAGTTTTCTATCGTATCAATAGGATCTACAATAAACGAATTTAGAGATTCAACTATCGTTTCTATTGTTAGTGATACATCACTAACGTTAGATAATGCACCTGGAATTGGTGTTACTGGCGTACCGCACTACACTCAAACTAAAGTAAATGTTAGAGCTGATGGTGAATTTGTCCATAGACCTTTTGACGGTGGTGTGGAAATTAGTGCTGGGAAATCTCCAGATTCTAGTGTTGTTCGCCAAACACGTAAATATTTCCGATATCAGTCTGGTAAGGGCATTCAGTGCTCCATGGCAATTAATTTCAACCCAGCACGTCCAGTCAGATTAGCATCTGGTAGTGGTACAACTGTTGTTATGACAACAGAATATCCACATGGTCTAACTTCTAGCAATAGTATTAAAGTATCAGGTGCAAGTGATTCTGTATATAATGGAACATATACTGTCACAGCAGCCACAGATTTTACATTTACATATACTGCCAGCGGTAGTGTAACTGAAGCTAATCCAACTGGTTTTATTGAGTATTCTATTAATGGATATAGTAATGCTGGTATTCGTGCTGGATTATTTGATTTCCAAAATGGATTTTTCTTTGAATATAACGGATCTGATTTATATGCTGTCAGAAGATCATCGGTACAACAATTGTCTGGTGTATGTAATGTAAATAAAGGATCAAACATTATTGTCGGTACAAATACAAGATTCCAGGATCAATTGTCTACTGGTGATATGATTGTGATTCGGGGACAGTCTCATAAAGTCACCAGTATTGTATCTCAAGATGAAATTCATATTCAACCTTATTACAGAGGAACTGCTGCTTCTGGTGCTATTGCCACTAAAACAATTGATCTCAAAATATCACAATCAAATTGGAATATTGATAAGGCAGACGGAACTGGACCCTCTGGTTATATTTTAGATATTAATAAGATTCAGATGGTTTATCTTGATTATTCTTGGTATGGTGCTGGTAAGATTCGTTTTGGATTTAAAGATACTTATGGACATGTGAAGTATATGCATGAGTTCATTCATAATAATAGATTGAATGAAGCTTATATGAGATCTGGTAATGTTCCAGCAAGATATGAGGCATTCAACTCTGGTGGAACACCAACATTTATTCCATCTCTATTCCACTGGGGAACATCTGTTATCATGGATGGTGGATTTGACAATGATGACAGTTATCTATTTACTGCTTCTGGTAATCAACTTACGTTTACAAACGGTGATACTTCCTCTGCAACAACAAATCTTCCTAGTGCATTAACCTCAGTTGGTAAAAGATATAAAAATTACTATGTGAAACTTTCATTCCCATCGAGTGCTGCATCTCAATTTACAACAGGTATTCCACTCTATACAGCTGATGGCGCATTAAATGGACAAGCTGTTGAATTTACCCAGTATAGTTCTGGAGGCATTGATGTATACATTTACATTTCTAGTGGTTATTTTGCCCCTGCAATTTATCCAAGTGTTGCAAGTGGAGTAGCAGTAAGTATTGGTGCTCCATCAACTGGTGCCGTTGGTACGGTTGATTTGACAAGTTTAATTCCACTGATTAGTATTCGATTAGCACCTTCAGTTGATAATAATATTATTGGCGCATTGGGTGAAAGAGACATTATTAATCGAATGCAATTGAAACTGCAAGAACTTGGTATTTCAGTAACACATGATACGGAGATTACAGTTCTACTAAATGCATCTGTAAATAATCTTAGTTATTTGAATGTTGGTACTCCATCACTTTCTCAGTATGTTGCACACCTTCAAGGCGATACCGTTGAAGATGGTACTGTAATCTATCGATTTAGAGCTTCTGGTGGAAATAAAGATGGTGTCACTGGAAAGTATATAACTTCTTCAAGTGCGTTTGATCTTTCTCAACTAATTGACCTGGGCAATTCTATCCTTGGTGGAGATGGTGTTTTCCCCAACGGACCTGATATTATTACGATTTGTGCAACGGTTATTAATACTTCTGAGATTGACTCTACCGTATCTTATCAGGTATCTTCCAGACTATCTTGGTCTGAATCTCAGGCATAATTTCCCCACATACATATGATATAATGAATCATATGGTTGACTTCGTTAATGAGAACTCTTGCCCAATATTGCTTAGAAAATGGTGGAATAGTTAGTCCTTTAATTATTCCATCTGATTTTACGAACGGAACATCTCTCTTTAATCCATCGGTCTTTGTTGATGATGATGGTACTGTGCTGACTATTATTCGTCATTGTCAGTATACATTATATCATTCTGAGAAGAGGAACTTTGAGCACCAATGGGGGCCTCTTCTATATTTAAATCCAGAGAACGATATAAGTCTTACTACAAAAAATTATCTGGCAGAATTAAACGATAATTTAAAAATCAAACGTGTTTATGAAATAGATACGAAAGATCTTGACAAAAAACCTAAGTGGTCATTTGTCGGTCTAGAAGACGCAAGACTTGTAAAGTGGGAAGGAAGATATTACATTTGTGGTGTTAGGAGAGATACTACCACAAATGGTCAAGGTAGGATGGAATTATCTGAAATTGATTATCCATCCAGACCATTAAAAGAAGTTTCAAGACAAAGAATTCCCGCACCAGGAAAGGATGACACGTATTGTGAAAAGAACTGGATGCCAATCTTAGATAAACCATTCCATTATATCAAATGGTCAAATCCAGTCCAGGTTGTAAAATACAATCCAGAAGATAAAACTACAGTTGATGTTTGTATCAAAGATTTTAAAGAAGATGTAACTCAAAATGCAAGAGGTGGATCACAAGTAGTTCCTTATAAAGATGGTTACATAGCCATACAACATATTACATATTTGTATAAGACACCTGCAGGAAGGAAAGATGCAGATTATAAACATCAGATTACGGTATACGATAAAGACTGGAATGTAATTAAACAGTCTAAAATATTCAGTTTTATGGGGGCAAGGATTGAATTTACATGCGGAATGGCAAGAAAGGATGGAAACTTTTTAATCAGTTTTGGGCTTACTGATAATGCTGCATATATTATGAGACTTTCTGAGACAACTTTGGAGGAATTTATAAATGAGTAATTTATTAAATGATTTTATCTTTGAACCTGAAAATTATCAAAAGAATTATGATCTTGGTTTAGAGTATTATAAAATTGGTCAGACAGCATCTGCTATTTGTTTTTTTCTCAGGTGTGCAGATAGATGTAAAGATGAAGATATTGATCTTGCTTATGAATGCTTAATTCATATTGGTGATTGCTTCTTTAAGCAAGGAAATAGACTTGAGCATGTTCGTTGTATGTACAAACAGGCTATTTCTACCTTACCAAAAAGACCAGAAGCATATTATAAGTTAGCTCACTTTGAGAATACTAATGGTCAGTATCAAAATGCATATTTTTTATGCTCTCAGGCATTTGAACTATGTGATTTTGAATCTAAAGAATTTATTCATAATAGTGAATATACTGGAACGCATTGTCTCTTGTTTGAAAAAACAAGAGCTTCATGGTATTGGGGCAAGGTTACTGAAAGTAAGGATGGTTTAATTAAACTTTATGACGATCATTGGGGAGAATTGACAGAATTTCAAAAGGATGTTGTTAAAAAACACTTAATTGAGTATCATAAAGTTGATATTGGATCTGTTATTGATAATTTTTATGCAAACCCAAACAGCATAGAATGGGGAAATCTTACTAAAGATCCTGAAACTAAGGATTACATTGCGACAGAATTAATCAGTGGAATCTATAGTAAATTCTTTGATGTTGAAGAAGGTGATGTTGTCTTTGATATTGGTGCAAGTGTTGGATTATTTCCTCTCACAGTATTGAATAAGAATCCTAAGGAAATACACTGCTTTGAGCCAAACAAAGTATTGTTTGATGCCATGACTAAAAATTTAAAGTCATTTGATAATCTGCATTTGAACAATATTGGTATTGGTGGAAAGAAAGGAGATGAAGTATTTTTAGAAACCACTTATGCATATGATGACGACTCTGAAAAATTTGTGTCTACAACAACCTTTATGGACTATGTGAAAAGTAAAGGTATAGAAAAAATTGACTTCCTAAAGACTGATTGTGAAGGCGGTGAGTGGGATATTTTCACTAAAGAAAACTATTCCTGGATTAAGAATAATGTTCGCAAAGTGACTGGTGAATTCCATATCCATAAAAATCCATTATTCAGAAAGAAGTTTATTGAATTCAGAGATCTTTATCTTAAAAATGCTAAGAATGTTGTAGTATTCTATTCAAATAAGAATGCGGATATTTATAAAATTGATGTTTGGGATGATGAGTCAGTTGAAAAAATTTCTTATTGTAATGTATCATTTGAATTGTCAACTGAAATATCACATTTTGAATTTAGCAAAACTTATAAATCTACGACTTGGATAGTTGATAATTTTTATGAAGACCCTGATTCTGTAAGAAAATTTGCATTAGATCAAGATTATCATATTGGTGGAATTGGTCGCGGATACATTGGCAACAGAACCCTTCAACAGTTTTTGTTTCCAGGTCTCAAAGAAAGATTTGAGGAGGTAATGGGTCGAAAGATTACAGGATGGCAAGAATATGATATGAATGGTAGGTTTCAGTATTGCTGGGCTGGTCAACCCAGAGTGTGGCATATGGACAATCAAATGTGGGGAGGTATGATATACTTATCACCAGATGCTCCATTTGAATGTGGAACTTCTTTATTCGCACATAAAAAAACCAGAGCTAGAAGTCGGGATGATGAAGGATGGGGAGTTTCTTGGACAGGTCCTGGTGATCCACATTTAGATGGAACTCCCTTTGAACCTGTAGATGTTCTTGGTAATGTCTATAATCGACTTGTTATATTTGACGCAAGTTGCATTCATTCCGCATCCGAATACTTTGGTACAGTTAAAGAAAACTGTAGATTATGGCAAATGTTCTTCTTTGACACAAAATCATGACTTTTATTATCTATTCAAAAACTGGTTGTCCATATTGCGACAAGATCAAGAGTGTGCTAGAATTGTGTGAGCAGAAACACGTTGTTTATCTGCTTGAACGAGAGTTCACAGGGCAAGAGTTCTATGACAAATTTGGCGAAGGATCGACCTTCCCACAAGTGGTTTGTAAGGACAAAAAATTAGGAGGCTGCGTTGACACAATCAAATTCCTCAGAGAGCAAAAAATCGTCTAAACTTCCTATAAATAGAGGTGTAGACTTAATTCTTAATGGAGTCAAAAAACCAAAGCATTTATTTGACTTGAATCTTTATCAAAGATTTAGGTTTTTCAAAAGAGAAATATTTTTTAAATTAAATTTCTTTTTTGATATTAAGAAAAGATAGGAGAGGAACCATGTTAGCAGTCTCACTTGTTTTAGGGTCATTCCTTTTAATCGGAGCATTTCTTACTGGATTTATTTTTGGATGGATAGTAAGAGAGAATGTGGTATCATTTAATGTGCCTGAAGGATTGCACCCAGAAATGTATGACGAAAATGGCGGGGTTCTTCCCGATCAATTAATATCATTTCGCTTTGAAAATGGATTTGAAGACCACGAAGAAGACTATGAGTAAACTGTAAATTAATTATGGCTAAAAAATTACCACCAAACCCACTACAGTCTGAAATCTTACAGGCTGTATCAAGCGCAAAAACTAAAGCAGCAAAAGTAAATATTCTTAGAGAATATCGTAACCCTGCTTTAGTTTCTTTACTTATTTGGAATTTTGATGAATCTATCAAGAGCACTGTTCCAGAAGGTAAAGTACCATATACCGAAAATGATAAACCTATTGGTGATGGCATTTCCCGTCTCGTCAGTAATCAAAGAATGTTTTACAATTTTGTAGAGGGAGGAAATAAAGAACTCACTCGCACTAGACGTGAAGCACTTTTCATTGAACTGCTTGAATCTCTCCACAAAGATGAAGCAGAGTTACTTTGTTTAGTAAAGGATAAAAACATTGGAAGCAAATACAGAGTTACAAGAAACGTTATTGCCGAAGCCTTCGAGGACATCGTATGGGGAAATAGAGCCTAATATGTCTTGGACTGATGAAGAAAAATCCCTAACTAGAAAGAACTATGGATGTACAATTCTACAAACGGATTGTGGTCCATCTGATGCAAACGACAAGAGTCTCCCTACAGATGCGTTTTTAGTAGAGTTTCAAATTGATGGTGAAACATATTATGATATCACTAGGGCTGAAAAAGAGTCTAAACTATTTGATATGTACTATGATAAGTTTGGAAAGGGGTTTGTGAAATTTTCTTGGACAAAGGGAACTATCAAACCAAAACTTTGGGGATACAAACCTGTCGAGGAAAAGAAGAAAAAACGCTGAAGATGTGCTAAGATGTATGAGGAACTGAATGACTTTGAGGAAGCCCTCAAACACTTTGGAACAAGAGTTGAGATCATTACTGCCATGGAAATGGCACGTAAACTATCATCTGAAGATGCCTATCAGATGATCAAGGATGAACTCAAAGAAGTAAAAAAATGTCGTAAACGTTTCAAGAATGAATCATGTTAAACTGATCTCTGTTACTCCTGATGCAGAGAAAAATATTGCATATTGTGCTCGTGTAAGCAACCCCAACAATCAAGAGAACGAAAAGATCGCTGGTCTTCTCAAATACTGCATCAATCATAAGCACTGGAGTATTTTTGAGCAAGCATATATGACTCTTGAGATCAGTACGACCAGGGGACTTGCGGCTCAAATTTTGCGACATAGGAGTTTCACATTCCAAGAGTTTTCTCAACGGTATGCTGATAGTTCTATGCTAGCAACTAAGATTCCTCTTCCTGATTTACGTCGTCAAGATACAAAGAATCGCCAAAACTCTACTGATGATTTGGATGCTTTTCATAAGCAAGAGTTTGAGATTGCTATTGAAAGGCATTTTGCAGCTGCAATGGATCTATATCAGACTATGCTTGATCATGGTGTGGCAAAGGAATGTGCTCGTTTTGTGCTTCCTTTGGCCGTACCCACAAAAATTTACATGAGTGGCTCAATTCGCTCATGGATTCATTATATCGATCTGAGATCCGCCAATGGTACTCAGAAAGAACATATGGATATTGCCAAAGAGTGTATGTGTGTTTTTGCAGGAGAATTTCCTGTAATATCCGAAGCACTTGGTTGGGTGAGTCATACTAAATAATTTTGTTAGGATTTTAATTTATGGCAACATATCCAGTTGTCCACCTTAAAACAGGTGAGACAAAAGAAGTGAAAATGAGCGTACATGAATGGGACCAGTGGAAAACAAATAATCCTGATTGGTCAAGAGATTATTCTGATCCTAATAGCTGCCCTGGTGTATGTGAGGTGGGTGAGTGGCGAGATAAACTCGTCGCTAAGAATCCTGGTTGGAATGAGGTGCTTCATAAAGCATCTAAATCTCCTGGTTCCAGAGTAAAGAAAATCTAGTAAATACAAACCTTATGCCAGCTAAAAAGAGGAAGAACTCAGCTCAACAACCAATTGGAGTTGGACTCACTGCGAAGCAGATGAAGAGAAAGAAACCTATCAATTCTGATCTACTTCTTGACATTGAACCGCTGACAGATAACCAGAAAAAATTCTTTAATGGTTACGGAGAAGGAAAACATCTAGTAGCGTATGGTTGTGCTGGTACTGGAAAGACCTTTATTGCCCTCTACAACGCTCTAGCAGACGTTTTAAATGAGATCACGCCATATGAGAAGGTTTATGTGGTTCGCTCTCTTGTAGCGACCAGAGAGATCGGTTTCTTACCTGGAGATCATGAAGACAAATCATCTCTTTATCAGATTCCATATAAGAATATGGTAAAGTATATGTTCGAGATGCCAACTGATACAGACTTTGATATGCTGTATGGCAATCTTAAATCTCAGGAAACTATAAGTTTCTGGAGCACATCATTCATTCGTGGTACCACATTCGACAATGCAATTATTATTGTTGATGAATTCCAAAACCTAAACTTTCATGAGTTAGATTCTATTATCACTCGTATTGGTGAAAATAGTAAAATTATTTTCTGTGGTGATGCTACTCAGACTGACCTCACTAAAACAAACGAGAAGAATGGTATTGTTGACTTTATAAACATTCTACGCAAGATGCCATCATTCGATATTGTAGAGTTTGGGGTTGACGATATTGTAAGATCTGGTATTGTTAAAGAGTACTTACTAGCCAAAATGGAAATGGGAATGTGATGTTTAACCATATTGATGTAAGTCTCCCTTCATTAGAGAGGGAGACCATTGACGGAACTAGATTCTACAAAACTCCAGATGGTAATCAAAAACTTGTTTCGATCACTTCAGTCATTAGTTGGATCAATCGAGATAAGTTTACCTCTTGGAGGAAGAAAGTTGGTGAAGAAGAAGCAAATAGGATTACCAAGGCAGCAACTGGCCGTGGAACTGATATGCACACTCTCACTGAGCATCTTCTTAAGAATGACGAACTTCCTAGTGGTTCTGTGAAACCCATGGGAGAGTTTCTTTACTTAATTGCAAAGGAAGATTTAAAGCAAATCGACAATATTCACGCCCTTGAAAGTTCCCTATATAGTTTGCGATTAGGTATCGCGGGAACGGTGGATTGTATTGCAGAATACAACGGCGAACTTGCTATTATCGACTTCAAGACTTCTAAGAAACCAAAACCAAGAAAGTGGATTGATCATTACTTTGTGCAAGCTGCGGCATATGCATGTATGTTTTATGAACTTACACAGATTCCTGTCAAGAAACTAGTCATCATCATGGCTTGTGAAGACGGAACTTGCAAGGTGTACGAGGAGTATGATAAAATAAAGTATATTAAAAAATTGGATGATTATGTCAGAAACTTCGTTAATTCTAAACTTTCCCAGTATGACAAATGACCTTAAGAAAGAGATCGAAAAAAAGTTCATTACATCGGATAAGTTTTCCCAAGATGTAGAGCAAATTGTTCTCAAACAAAAAATGAATTACATCGATGCAATCTTGCATTACTGTGAAGAGAATAGTGTTGAAATTGAATCTATTTCTAAACTGATGAACAAACCACTCAAGGAAAAACTTAAGTGGGATGCTGTTCGTCTAAACTTTATGAAAAAAACATCCAAAGCGAAGTTGCCTTTATGAGCGATTTTATGGAGTCCGAGTTTGTTCAGGAAGGCCTGGGCAAAATTGAACGTCTACAACATGAAATTTATGCAGATATACTTAAATATGACGATTTCGATCGTGAAGATAAAATGAATCATCTTAACAAGATGAGTGAATTGGTAGAAACTCAAGAGGTTATGTACGCTCGCATGGCTCTGAGTGATGATCCAGAAGCAATTGAAAAAAGAGAATCTCTTCAAAAACTAGTTCATGCAATGGGATTCGGTTATGGTGCCGATGTCAGAGCAGTCTTTACTGAACTACGTGCGAGCATCCGTGAGTTGAAAGAAGAGCTTGACGACCGATCCTAAATCACCTATAATAAACACGTTCACAACACAGGCCAAATCCGAATGTCCTTTTCCGATCTAAAGAAAAAATCTTCTCTGGGTTCCCTCACTAGCAAACTGGTGAAGGAAGTCGAAAAAATGACCAAGACTGGTGGTGGAGACGATCGTCTCTGGAAACCACAACTTGACAAAACTGGTAACGGTTACGCTGTAATCCGTTTCCTCCCTGCTCCTGATGGCGAAGATCTGCCATGGGCAAAACTGTATTCCCACGCCTTCCAAGGCCCTGGTGGTTGGTTCATTGAGAACTCTCTCACCACTCTCGGACAAAAGGACCCCGTATCTGAGCATAACTCTCAACTCTGGAATAGTGGTCTAGAGTCTGACAAAGATATTGCTCGTAAGCAAAAGCGTAAACTGTCATATTATAGTAACATCTATGTTGTCAAGGATCCAGTCAATCCTGATAACGAAGGTAAAGTATTCCTGTTTAAGTTTGGTAAGAAGATCTTTGACAAACTCACCGCTGCAATGCAACCTGAGTTTGAAGATGAAGATCCCATCAACCCCTTTGATTTCTGGCAAGGTGCTAACTTCAAACTGAAGATCAAGAAAGTTGCAGGTTACTGGAACTATGATTCTTCTGAGTTTGCACGTCAAGATCCTCTTCTAGACGATGATGATGCTATGGAAGCACTCTGGAAGCAAGAGTATTCTCTAACGGCTCTAGTTGCACCCGATCAGTTCAAAACCTACGATGAACTGAGGACTCGTCTTGACTACGTTCTAGGTATTAAGGGAACTCCTCGTTTCCAAGATCAAGAAACTGTTGAGGAAGAAGAACAGTTCCGTCAGGAAAATCGTGGTGAGGTCGCATCTCCATCTTACAGCACTGATCAAGGTGGATTCAATGACCCAGACATTACTGGTTCTGATGATACTCTGAGTTATTTCCAAAAACTAGCAGAGGAGTAATTACTCTGCAGAGTTGACTCTATCATTGTTGGCTCTAATAGTTTCATTATCAACAAACTGGGAGGATCTGTCATATCGCAGGTCCTCCCTTAAATCGTTTATGGCTTGTTGAACATACTGTGTTCTTAGTAGACTTATGGATCTCTTCTTATTATTCTCCAAAACTTCATACTCATAGTATGTCACCCCAGTAACAGGATTCAACATATTACCAAGTTGATTTGGATTTGGAAATTGGAAATCCGACTTAACAACTATGTCTGCGGGTAGATGTAATCTCCCATCAGCATCTTTTACTTCTCTCGTCAGATAATACTTGAAATTATTCAAGTTATTTCCATGTTTTTCAAGAGCATATTCATAAAGATGCTTATCATCAAGAGGCCATTCATCTCTTACGTTGACTATATTATTTGAGATTAGAACCAACCAATCTAATTCAGGATCCCCATAGTATTCATTCGCTATAGTATCAGGTCTTTCTCCCTGTCTAACTTCATAATTATCAAAAACAGTCAATTGATCTTGAACATCATCTCTTAATTTGACTCTTCTAAAGAAATTTTTTAGTTTGACATAATCCCTATCAGAGACTCTATCTTTAAAAGGTGATGGATATTCTATGTCTGGTAAGTATCTGAAGTAACCCATTAGTAACCGACTCCATTTGGTGCTGCAGTTTTATAATCATCAGAGTAGATGGGAGCAAGTTCTTGGAATGTTAGACTCATATTCATTGCAACAGGTGTCCCATCCTCATATGTTGCATAGGTTCCAGATCCAGTATAGTTTACTGACATACTAGTCAGTGCCATAGGCTTAAAAGAGTTTAGGAATGGATGATCACCACTACCTTTTTTATAAGTTACTTGAAAGATATCTGGTGTTCTAATAAAGACACCACCATCAAGTTTTGGCGTAGACCCTATTTTGATTTCTCTAATAATTTTTTTTACCTCTTGACCTTCTTTTTGATTTCTTGGAACAAACTGAAATTCAAACTGAAATTGCCTCAATGTTGGACCATTAAATAACAATTCCATATTAGGATTTAAAACCTGCCCTTTTGATCTTGCTAAAACTTGAGATGCTGTAATATTACTACCAAACCCCCGAACAATCTTTGCAGCTAAATTAGACTTAAGTCCTTCTCCCGCTTGGCCACCGAGATTAAATAATTCGTCACCAGTTGATTTTATAGTACCTAAAAATGCTGCAGCCTCGCCGTCAAATGCATCTTTAGCACCACCGAGAGCAGATCTTTCAAATGCATTTAATGTGCCAGATCCCCAAGAGATTCCATTTGAATCTGTAATAGTCGTGGGAATTGGTAGAATAATTGATGCCTGAGTTGTTGCTCTACTATTTCCTAGTCCCCTACTTAATCTTTGACGTAATTGATCACCTTTAAATCCAGCCGGTTTATACTTTTCAATAGTCATGAAAAGATAGTCCGACTCTTTTGTCAGAGTGGCAAGTGGATATCGGAGACTTTTTGCCATATATCTTTTTAGGTATTTAGTCTATAATTTGCATATGGTATACTTCTCAAGTCATTTACTTCATTTGGATGTACCAAATGGAGTGGTCCAATAACCTCTTCATTTGTATAATTACGGAATTCTCCCCAATGATAATTGATACCACGGAATCCCCATTCAAACTTATTAACGACAGCTACTAATGGGTTTTGATCATATTTTAGGTATGGTGTCTTAGGAGAGTATACAAACGTGCAATAATTACCAACCTCAACTTCAGTTGATTCAACAACTTCAGTCAATACTCCCATGATTTCAATCATCAAATCATCTGCATTTTCAGATCCAGATAGTTTGTCAATTATTGATTGAACTCGGTTCATATTCCTAGTTCTATTTCGGTAAACACCTTGAATTGCCAGTTACGATCTTCACAAAAGTCCTGTGCGGCTTCCCACTTTGCTTGATTCTTAGCATATTCAGTGACTTCTTTAATGTATGATTTTGTTTTCTTAGTTTGAACTTTTGGTTCAATACACTGTCTTTTAGGTTTGATTTCAATCACATATTTTTTGATAGATCCATTACTTTCACGAACCTTAATATAGAAATCTGGAAAGTATCGGTGAACTCTGGAATCAATTGGTGAGCGATATGGAATCCAGAATTCTTCACTACCCCATTCAAGAATATTCTCATTTAGGTCACAGTAGATCATAAACTTTCTTTCCCACAGAGACCTATAAATAATGTTAGTTGGGTCTCCTCTATACTTTTTCGTATTTGAGGGGCGAAATTTACCTTTATATGACATCCATAAAAATTTTCACTATAGGTATTTAGAGTGCCAAGTCCAAAAAGAATTTCAGATCTAAAACCAGTCTTAATGAATTTAGCTCAAAGTTCACACTTTGAGATAATCATGGATGGATTTCCAAAGGGGTTGAGAAAATATTTAGATAAGAGAGGAGTTGATTCAAACTTTATCTATAGAAAGGCAGGCCTTCTATGTCATGATGCATCATTACCTGGATCATCTCTTGCTACAGTAAATGTTGAAGGTAATTTCACGGGGGTGCAACAGGAATATGCACATACCAGGCAGTTTGGAAATATTAGTTTGCAGTTTTATTGTGACTCTGAATATAAAATGCTCAGATTCTTTGAATATTGGATTGAATATATTTCAGGCGCAGGATCATCTGACAGTCTTGCCAAAGGATACTTCTATAGGATGAGATATCCTGATCAATATAAGTGTGAGGCAATGACCATTGTCAAGTTTGATCGAGATTATAATCCAAAGCATAGTTTGCAATATAATTTTATATCACTATTTCCAAAGGCAGTAACATCAACTCCAGTATCTTACGAGTCATCTCAGGTCCTTAGAATCAACGTAGAATTTAACTACGATAGGTACGTGGTTGGTTCTGCTGGAGAGATTGGTTCTGGTGGAGATAAATTGAGCAACATTGCAGATACATCAGATAATGCTCTGTATGATAGGTCATATAAAGATGCTGCAGCTACATCTGGAAGTGAAACTCTACCATCTGGATTATCCCAGTATTTTACATCGCCAAATGCATTCAAGTCTTTCAGACAGCAGTTAACAAATCAATCTTTCGTTGACGATTTTATAAATAACAAACCTGATTTTGGTGGTGACGGACTTCCTACTAGGAAATATATCAACTTTACTAAGGCATCATAAATAAAAAAAATATCATAGTATATTATGCCTTTACCTAAGTCTACGACTCCTGTCTATGAACTTGAGATGCCTTCATCAAAGAAAAAGATTAAATATCGTCCATTCCTTGTAAAGGAAGAAAAAGTTCTTATCTTGGCTCTTGAAAGTGAAGATATGAAGCAAGTTACAGATGCTGTAAAAAATGTTCTAACTGCCTGCATTCAGACTAGAGGCATCAAGGTAGATAAACTATCTACGTTTGATATTGAGTATCTGTTTCTAAATGTTCGTGGTAAATCTGTAGGTGAAGTTATTGATGTAAATGTCACTTGCCCTGATGATGGTGAAACATCTGTAGAGATGCAAATTAATATTGATGATATCAAAGTCACTACTGATGAAAACCATAATCGAGATATTAAACTTGATGATGCTTTAACATTGAGAATGAGATACCCATCCTTGAATGAGTTTGTTCAAAACAACTTCTCACAAGGTGATAATAATGTTGATGAGGGATTTGATATTATTGCAAACTGTATTGAACAAGTCTTTAATGAAGAAGAATCTTGGACTGCAACTGATTGTAGTAAAAAAGAATTGATGGAATTTGTTGAGAATTTAACAACTTCACAGTTTACTAAAGTTGAGAAATTCTTCTTAACAATGCCCAAACTTACACATACTCTCAAAGTAACTAACCCTAAGACAAAGGTTGAAAGTGAAATTGTATTGGAAGGTTTGGCATCTTTTTTCGGTTAGCCCTGGCGCATGAGAATCTGTCCTCATACTACCAGACGAATTTTGCATTGATGCAGCACCATAAATACAGCTTGACAGAGTTAGAAAATATGATGCCGTGGGAAAGAGATGTTTATATTTCTCTACTCACAACGTACTTAGAAGAAGAGGAATTGAGGTATAAACAGAAAAATGGCATCTAATCTCCTAGTAAAACCATCAGTGATTCGAGGTAGACCCTCATCACTCTTAACTTCTAATAGGGGAGGAGATGAACTAGTATCTAAACAATTAGTTTCAATTAATCAGAATATTATAGCAGTAGGGAATAATATACAGACAGTTGCTAGTGCATTAGTACGTGAAGATAGACTTAGTACTACTAGAATTAGGGGAGAGAAAAGAAGAAGAATTAGATTAGCAGAGAAAGAATCTTTTGGTGGTGCAGAGAAATCATTAGAAGGTTCTGTAGTTGCGGCGGTCAAAAGACCAATAAACGTCGCAACCAAAACTATTGCAGGTCCATTAGAGAGTTTAAAGAGGGCTTTACTTCTTCTCTTTGGTGGATGGCTTACTGATAAACTTATCAAGTTGTTCGATAAGGAAGGTGGAACTTTTAATGAAAGACTTAAAAAGTTTGGTGGGGAAATAATAAAAGGGGTGGGCCTAGCAGTAGGCGTCATGTCGATTCTTGATGGTAATTTCTTTAGAATTGCCAAAATAATGGGATCGCTTGCTTTTAAAATTGGCAAGTTTCTTGTCTTATCCCCATTCAAACTTTTAAAATCATTATTTAAGTTACGTCCTGGAAGTGGAAAGGGCAAATTTAAAGGACCTGGGAGAGTACCCAGAGCAGAGAAAGGAAAACCAAAAGTAAAAGGTCTTGGAAAAGGTAAAATAAGGACAAGACTTGGCAGATTGTTTGGCAGAGCTTTGCTAGGTCTTGGTGGAACTCTTGAATTTAAGGGTGGTAGGGAAGAAGGATACGATAAAAAATTATCAGCACTAAAATCACTACTTGTTTCTGGCGCTGCATATGGTACAGGTGCATTAGTTGCAAAAGGATTAGCACTTACAGGTGCTGGACTTGTATTTTCTATACCTGCTGGTGTTGGTGCAGCTTCATTTGCGGGAACTGAATCCGCTGCATTGTTTGATAAGTTATTTGGCCAATTTAAACAAGAAGGGCAAGGAACCTTTGAATTATATGATAGAGAGGGTAGTCCTATGAAAGATTATAAATTACAAATTTTTGAAGGTGGTCAATTTGAAGTTAAAAAGACTGGAATGTTCCAAAATCCATTTGGTGCTCCAATCTTGGATTCTAGAAAAATTATTTCTGGAGAACAAACAATAAGTCCAGATGGAAAAAACGCGGAGTTGCTTGAAGCTGCGTTGAGACAAGTAACATATATGACAATAGATGATACACCTGATGCTCAATCTAGGAGAAATTATTACTTAGATGTTGCTGAAAAGGCTTTTGGCAAACTTGACATTAACCCATTTGATCGCAATCAATCATATAATGACCTTATTAGTGGAAATTCTGAGTCTCAAAATAATAATGGACTTGTTACTACAACTCCTAATCCTGAAAAACAATCAATGATACAAGGTCTGGTCAGATCTGGATTTGATTTTGATGATGCATCCAACATAGCATCTATTGTTTTTGATTCCAATGATTCAAATACATCTTCTGCTAATATTGGTGTTCCTACTCTTATTCCTGTAATTCCAACTAAAAATCCAGATAATCCATTTAATGATTTAGCAAGATCTATCTATAATGTGAGGTTCTGATTATGAGTACACTAAATCAAAATATAGCATCATTAGGAAGAAGTAGCATCTTTGCTAGAAAATCCTCTACCAACCTTACCTCTGTTGTTAAGAAAAAAAGGATCTCTAGTCAAAAATTATTTGCTGATGAAAAAAGAGTTACTTATATATTTGAACAAAAAAAGAAGAGACGACAAAGAGAAGAATCTTTAGAAGCAAGTAAATTAAAATCACTATCTACTGGTGGAGTATCCTATCTTGTCAACAAAGGAAAAGGATTCCTTGGAAGAATTATGGGAGCAGTTGGCTCTCTATTTTTGGGTTGGTTAATTCAAAATTATCCTATAATTAGGGATAATGTAATTAGATTGAAGGAAAAAATTCAGTCTATTGTATCATCGGGGAAAAAATTTTTAAGTAATACTTTCAATCAATTAAAACCTCTTAAGCAATTTGCAGAGAATAGTTATAATTTTATCAGGCAAAATTTTAATTTTGAGAATGTAAAAGTCACTATATCAAATATTGCTAATGATTTAGAAAGTAAATTTATACAACTAAGAGATTCTTTTTCTGAAAGTTTTAACTGGATAAAAGAAAATTTGCCGAAAACTATATTTGAATATTTGGGTATTCCATTCCCTGGAGCACAACAATCAGGTCAAGAATATTATGGTCCTGGTGGCAATCCAGATGGATCAGGTCAGGGTCAAGCACAACAGCAACAGCAACAATCATCGAGTAAAAATGCAGATTTTTGGACATTAGTTGCTATTTCTGCTCTAGAAGATAGTGATCCACAGGGTCGTGCAGATGTAGCGCAGTCAATTTATAATAGAAAAAGAGCTGGTGCTAAGTTTGGATTTCAAGGTGGATCAATTAGGGGACTAATCTTACAAGGAAATGGGTCACAATATGAACCTGTGCGTAGAGCACCTAAAGAATTTCGTGAAATTGAAGATAGAGAAGGTGCCATTAAGGCATTAATGAAATCAGATGGTCTCTCAAGGGAAATAGCTTCTAGAGAAGTTGATGCTACATTAGCAGCATTGACAAATAAAACGCTACAGAGAAATGCAAGAAGTTGGGTTGAAGGGAGAACAGATTTTCATGGCGCTAAACTATCAAAACCAGATAATAGTTCTACTGAGATAAGACAAAGAAATCAAAATGATAATCAATTTGGAAACTTTGTAGGTCCTGGATCAAGACAATATGCACAGACAGGAAAAAACAAATATATTGCAGCTGAACCACCTGAAGAAATTAAGTCTAGAACTAAATCTGTATCTAGACCAGAACCTCAATTCAATGGTGCTCCTGTAAGTGGTAATACTGGATCTTCAGTAGGTAATAGACCAGCAAGAACATCTGTTTCTATTAGTAATTCTCCATTTATGCCAGGAGAAACTGGAGGTGCTGAAATTGTATCCGCAATGGGTAAGCGTTTTGGCCGAGATCACCGAGGTATTGATATTGCTGCAAATAGCGGCACAGGTTTATATGCATATCTACCTGGAAAAATCACACAAAATAAATTTGATCCTGGATATGGCAATTTGATAGAGTGGAGAGATTCTGTTTATAATCAATTGCACCTATTCGCACATATGAAAGTACCTTCGTTATTACAAGTTGGTCAAGAATTTAATGCAGGAGATCTCCTCGGCAATGTTGGTAGCACTGGTAACTCAGAAGGCCCTCATTTACATTGGGAGATTGGACCAGCTGGTAATCAAGTTGACCCTATTGATTGGGTAAAAACACATTTAGGAAAAGAGATTGGATATCTAGGACCAACGATGAAAACTAGAGAAGGTGGATCTACAACCATAATTACTCCACCCGCATCACAATCTCAAACGGTTGCTAGTGAAAATTCTTCTGGAATGATGGTTACATCTAAAGAAGATTTGTTAAATAGAATTATGAAAATCAAACTTGCACACGCATAATGGCAGCTTTAGATTCAGCAAATTATTCAAAGTTTAATATTATTACAAAAAACGATCGTGGAATAGAGCAGTCTATTGATATTTCATCGTCTGTAGTGGAATTTAGATATTATGAAGATCTTTATTCTCCTATCTTGACTGCCACTGCAACAATTATGGCAACTGGTAATGTTCAGATTGATAAAAATGGTTCTAATCGAACGACTTTAATTAGTGGTGTTCCTTTGAAAGGAGGAGAAGATATTGAAATTTTAATGACTCATGAAAATTCTATTGGAGGATTAGAATTACAATCTGCAAGATTATTCATCAATAGAATATCAAATATTTCTAGTAATAACAATAGAGAGTCATTCACCTTACATATGATTTCAAAATCTGCTGTAACTGATAATGTGAATAGAGTAGAAAAAGTTCTCAGGAATAAAACAGCAACAGGACATGTACTTGATATTCTTGATAAAAATTTGGATATTATTTCAAATATTAATAATGTTGAACCATCGGTTGGAAATATAACTTATAAGGGCAATGGTAAAAAACCTTTTACTGTTATATTCAGTCTAGCATCGAAAGCAATTCCCGAATCTACAGTTTCAAATAGTGCTGGATTTGTTTTTTATGAGACTCAAAATGGTATCAACTTCAGATCAATTGATGGATTGATTAAAGAAGAAATTGTAGCAAATTATAGAGAAATTAATGCGATTCTCAGCACATATGATCCTAAAGGAACCGATCCTAAAGAAAAAATACTTGCAAAAAATGTGATAGAAAATAATGATTTGCTTGAAAATTTGCAGTTTGGAGTTTTTTCATCGAAGAGAACTTTTTTCGATCCATATACAGGATCAATTGCTGAAATTAATTTAGATTATGGTCCAGAAGATTACAGAGACAAAATGGATAATCTTGGAAATAGTACTGTTAATAGTACTCTTGATGGAGATTTTTTAAAGCCAAGTAGAAATTTTGTTGGTGTTGTAAAACGAGGTAGTATAGACTATACTGATAAAAGTTTAGAAGAACAACTTGAAAATATTATTTCTCAAACAACTATGAGATATAATACCATTTTGAATCAGGTTATAAATATTATAGTACCTATGAATCTAGATTTGACGGTTGGTAATTTAATATTATGCGATTTTCCAAAAACTGGTTCATCTGAAATAGATGCAGAAATTAGTGGAAAATATTTGATTAAAGAATTATGCCACTATTCATCAGCAGAGTCAGCGTACACATCACTACAAATTGTTAGAGATACATACGGTAGAAAACAGTAAAAACTATGAAAAACATCGAAACACATATTGCTAAGGACAAAGAGATCCTTGACAATCCTTTGACTTCTCCTAACCAACGTCGTCATATCGAAGGTGAACTTCATGAACTTGAAGTTTATGCAAAAAACCACAAAGAAGAAATTGAAGCAGGTGATCATCACGATCCTACAGCATTAGAATTGTACTGTGAAATGGAACCAGATGCAGATGAATGTAGAATCTACGAAGACTAATAAACATGAGTGTAGTTAACGACGTATTCATCAGAAATTCATTCATAGGAATGGATGGATATAGGTGGTTTATTGCACAAGTTCCACCTGGACAAACTCCAACTAGTGAAGGTTGGGGTGAAAGAGTACGTGTTAGAATCATGGGCTCCGATACTGGAGATGGGGCAATTTTGCCCGACGATGAGTTGTTTCATGCTTTAATATCAAAGTCTGTTGAATCTGGATATGATAATAGGCAAAGTAGTGGTATTGTCGGTGGGGAAACGGTAATTGGGTTTTATCTCGATGGCGAGGAAGGTCAACAACCAGTTATTACTGGAATTATTGATAGATATGTAAATACTAGTGGGACAACAATACCAGAAGCATTAAAAAATAAGTCAACAAATTTTAAGAGTATATCTCCAGCAAATTTCGCAACATGGAGGATTGGTGCAGCAAAATTAGATCCAAATGTTAATTTTTTTAATAGTAATCAGGGAGGAACAGCGGAACCAACTGGCGAGGAGTCAGCATCTCTTAGGGGAGATGATAACGCACAACCTGGAGTAAGTGCGGCAGCTGCCAATGAGATTGATAAATTAGATGAAAAGACACCTGGACCAGATAACTGCGGCAATGTTGTATCGAGAATACAAGTAGAACTTAATAGACTTACTGTTATATTGAGAGGAATAAAAAAATATTATCAACTATATGTTGTAGAAACTGCAAATACGATTGCAAATGTAACTGACCAATTGCAAACGGTTATCAATAATATTGCTGCAGTGATAAGAACTCTAGTTCAGAGACTCAGAAACTTTATCCTCAGAAAACTTCGCAACCTTTTAAGAGATGCATTAGATGCTATCTTAACCGATGTTCTTAAAGATATTAAAGACTCAATCATTGCAAAGATATTTGACGCATTATTCTGTGCATTTCAAGATGTTATTGATAAATTGCCTTTACTGATTGCAGACTTCATTGCTGCTATTATTGGAAGATTTTTTGCAGCACCAGTTTGTGCTGCTGAACAGTTCATAAATGCAACTCTCAATAATATAATTCAAGATATTGATAACGCTATCAAACCAATTATTAGTGAGATTAATGATATCTTAAGCGGTGTTCTTGAGATTGGTGGACAAATAATGGATGCCATTGATCAAGTTCTTGGGGTGCTTGGTTTCTTGTGTATTAATAAAGAATGTTTTGATGTTAAAGAGTTTACAGCATCTCCATGGGGAGGTCCAGTTCCAGCCGCAGTGGATGATTATCAAAATTTCTTAAAAGATATTAGTCTAAAAGACATTAGTGATGATGCTACAGAATGGTTAGATGGTGCTGGATTTAGTTTAAGTGATGATTTCACTTCTCCAGGGCAGGGTGTACTTGGCAAATCATCATGTGAACTTGTACCTGAACAATGTGGTCCACCACAAATACAAATATTTGGTGGAAAGGGATCAAATGCGCTTGCATCTGCTGTTGTAAATCAGGCGGGTCAAGTTATTGGTGCAGTATTGGAAGATAAAGGTCTTGGATATGTTAGACCCCCATTCGTTACTTTCCGTGATCCCTGTGGATATGGTAGAAACGCAGCTGGATATGGTGTTATAGACGCTAAATTTGGATTCCTTCAAAAAATTATAATTACAAATCCTGGTTATGGATATATAGATTCTCCAAATGGTAGAACAACTTTCGATCCTTCCGAGGATACTTTAAATAGACCTGATCCTAGAGAAACTATTCAATTGCCTAATGGTGATGCTAGTAAAGTTGATAGAGGTAATGGAGGAAATACAACTGATCCTGGTGGTTCTGATGGTTCTGATGGTTCTGATGGTTCTGGTATTCCTGGAGTTGTACCAGGATATCCTAGAGAGAATGATCCCACTAGATTCCCTACAGTTCCTGTTGTTGGATGTTTAGATGAAGTTTTAGTTATCAATACTGGTATTGGATATGATCAGAATGATGAAATATTCATCAGTCAGGAGATTGATGGATTAGAACTCATAGCAAGATATACAGAGGCTGGACAATTAGTTAAATTGGAAGTTTCTGGTAATGTCTGTGGTTTCACTGATATTCCAGATATTACGATAAATAGTGCTACTGGTGTTGGTGTTGAACTTAGACCTGTCTTAACATTCACAAAAGCAACTGAATTTGAAGAAGAAGACAGGAAACGTATTAAGGAAGGTATCCTCCAAGTTGTACAATGTATTTCTAGCTGATGAAGATAAAGAGAACTTACCGTTTATTAGATAATCCATTTGCCACCATCTTTACTGGTCCTGGCACTGATAAGCATGAGACTGGTAGACAACTAACCACTTGGACTAGAGCTGGGAATTGTGATACACATTGGCAAAATGGTGGACATACAAGAATAACTAATGGTCCCTCTATGGAGGTGACTAATGCAAAACCTGCTCAAGTATTAGAGGAAGGGGTATCTAAATTAATAAAATGTGAAAATGGTGATTTTGTGGTCCTTTGCGATGGTAATATAAAATTTAAAGGAAAGAATATTATATTTGAAGCTGAGGGCATCTCACCTAATGGCAACATTGATATTGTTTCCAATGGTAATATTACCATGGTAACTAATGAAACTGTTAGGATTCAAGGTGGTGAAGTTCAAATTGCTGCTGAGAAAGATGTTGTGTGTGACGCTAATGGTTTTCTATACATGATAGGTGATATGAAAAATGCAGGACATCCATCAATCGTAGGAACTATTTCATCATTCCTTGGTGGTGGCTGGGCAGGATTATTAGAAGGTGTATCAAATCAGATTAGAGGTCTCAGATAATGGCTGGTTCATTTTCTACATTTACAGCAGGAAAACTTCACGTTGGTGCTATTCCATCTACCAATCTAACACTATCTAAATTACTACCTGGATTGTTGACAGTTAATGGTCCAGCATATTTTGGTGCTGTTCCTGCTATTGGCATTGATCGCGCAACAGTTTCTGTTGGCCCACCATTAGGATTAGGTCTTCCATTCTCTATGGAAGTTACTGGAGCGACTAACTTTATTGGTGCCCACACTCAAGTTGGTACCATACAAGTAGTTGGTGCTGCAACCAAACTTGCAATTGATACATCTGCTGCTGTTAAGATAAACACTGGCGCATGTGTTGAGGCATCTGCACATACAACTGCTGGTAAAAACTTAACTGCTGCACCAATTACATCTGCAACACAAGTTAAAGCACCACTAGGGACATTTGCAGCCGTATCTGCACCTTTTAAACAATTTAATATTCAACATCCCACTAAAAAAGATTATAGACTCACATATGCATGTATAGAAGGACCTGAGTTTGGTGTATATTATAGGGGAAAGACTAAAGATAAAGTAATTCCACTACCAGAATATTGGGTAAATCTTGTCCACGAGAATTCAATTACTGTTCAACTTACACCGATGGGTAAAGCATGTAGTTCACTACATGTTAAGAGTATATCCAACAATCAGATCATAGTTGGGCATCAATGTGCAGATTTAGAATATTTTTATCATGTTACTGCGGAGAGAAAGGATATTGGTGATTTAGTTGTTGAATACAAAGGTAGTGATGATATGGAATATAAAAAATCCCCTGTTAAGATCAAGCGTGATGGTAGTCGTGTTGAAGATAGATATATAAACTACAATGAGGTTTGATTGATGTCTAAGAAAGAACTTAGGGACAAATATGATGACGAACTGCCACGCCTCAAGAAAGATATAGTGGCATTAGAAAATCTAAAGAAAGAGTCTAATAGGTATGTACCTATGTTAGTTACTCTTGCATCTACACCTGATAAAAAGATAGCACAGTCTGTTGTTGATTATAATAGATTAATTGATGAAGCTGTTGGTATTGTTTCCACAGCAATTGGATGTGGTTGTTCTGTTGCTGGTGTTGGTGTTACTGTTTTTGTTGGTGTATCGACCACTTATTATGAAGTAGCAAAAGCATCAATGGAGAATCTAAGTGGTGGTGGTTATGGTGGGGATGATCCTTATGGTGATGCTGGAACTATAAACTTAACCAATGGTGTTGGTAGTGACACTACAATCAATACTCAGAATTTAGGGAAAGGTGTTGATAGTTTTGTTGGATCTGGTTCTAGTGTTGTTATGCGTGTGATTTATGAAAATATATTCATGCCCAGTATATGTGCAAAGACTTGTACAGAATTAGAAGAAGAAAGACAAGCTAAATTGACTGAAGCATCAAATGCACAATCTGGAAGATCCTCACTTATAGGTCAGTCAGATACTTTAAAGGATGAGATTGCAGAGTATGAGATTCAGATATGGGCTGTCGAAGCGGGTCAGAATGAGACTCAATCAAAAATTAATAGAATCGAGACATTTCTTCCAAATATCCAAGGGGACTGAACCAGTTTGCAAACTGGCCTACTGCCCTTGTATTCCAAGCGATACTGGGGTATAATTACTAGGTAATCAAAAGACACCACATGTTTTCAGAAACTCTTCAAAAGTGTGTGATTGACATTTGTATGCGTTCTTTCAAACTATTGGGATCTGATGGTTCTGAACGCCAAATTTTTTGCAATACTCCAAAACAGTTTCTTGATGTTCTTGCAGTTGTAGAGGCGAGTCTTCCAGAAGATCAAGTTTCATATGCAGGTCTCTTAACAATGTAATAGTTGGCTTCCTTAGCAATCTGGTGAATGCAGCAAACTCATAATTTGCCTAAGGTGAGTTCGATCCTCACAGGAAGCATAGTTAGTTTGAGCCCGACCACGGGTATTGAATGTTTACTTGCTAAATATATCATAAAGCAAGTAGCGTTTCTATATCCATGCCTCTTAGTAAGCTCCAAAATTTTATTAAGAACACCGAAGGTAAACTACTATATGTCAATCCAAATGACATTGGTGCTACCGATAGTATTGAAAACCAAGGTAATTCTTTATCACAACCGTTCAAAACAATACAAAGGGCTCTGATTGAAGCTGCCCGTTTTTCCTACATCCGAGGAAATAGTAACGATTTGTTCGATAGAACTACAATTCTATTGTTCCCAGGCGAACATATAATTGATAATAGACCTGGATTTAAAATCAAAGATGATAATGGTACAGCAAAGGCTGTATCTCCTGCTGGTGTAGAAACACTTGCACAATCTACTCTAACTTTATCTGTTGAATCAGTCTTCAATTTGGGTGTTGAAGACAATATGCTCTACAAGTTCAATAGTGTGAACGGTGGAGTTATTCTTCCTAGAGGTACTGCAATCGTTGGTCTTGATTTAAGAAAGACCAAGGTTCGTCCGCTATATGTTCCAAACCCTACAGATGATGGTGTTCCTGCATCAGATCTTATTCGTCTAACTGGTACTTGTTACTTTAGAGATTTTACTTTCTTCGATGGACAACTAGACTCTACTGTATATACTGACTCCCAAGACTTCTCACCTTCAAATAGATCTAAACCTACATTTTCACATAACAAACTTACTTGTTTTGGTTATGCTGATGGTGTAAATGAGGTTGATGGTACAGGGTTAACTGACCTTGACATGTATTATAGCAAACTATCTAATGCTTTCAACGAAGCATCTGGTAGAAATATTGATCAGAAGTATCCACAACTTCCTGGTGGTTTCTCCAAATCTAGAATTGAGTGGGAAATCGTTGGTGCCTTCGCAGCTGACCCAGTAGAAATTAAGACAATTATCTCTGGTGATGGCATCACACCAAACACTCAAATTACAGTAACAACTCAGACAGAACATGGACTAACTTCAGGCACTCCAGTTAAGATTACTGGTGTTAATCCTGATGCATATAATATCTCAACATTCGTACAAGATGTACCCAGTAGTACAAAATTTACCTATCTATTACCTGCTGTCGATCCCCTCCTAGCTGCCACTGGAACGACCTCTGGAGCGAAAGTAATCATTGAGACTGATACAGTCACAGGTGCGTCTCCATATATCTTTAACGTCTCTCTACGCTCCGTTTATGGCATGAACGGAATGATAGCTAATGGTAAAAATGCCTCTGGATTCCGTTCAATGGTTGTTGCACAGTTTACAGCTGTGTCTCTTCAAAAAGACGATAGATCTTTTGTAAAATATAATCCTGTATCGAGAACTTATGACGGAATCACGATCACAAAAGTCACAGGTTCTGAACTTGCATCAGGTTCATCTTCTACCAACCCAAATACTGTTTATCACTTAGATAGTAACGCTATCTATAGGAGTGGTTGGGAAACTACTCACGTTAAGATGAGCAATGATGCCATCATTCAGTTGGTGTCTGTTTTCGCTATTGGATTTAATAAGCACTTTATGTGTGAGTCTGGTGGTGACGCATCTATTACAAACTCAAACTCTAACTTTGGTCAGATTGCGCTTGTTTCTGACGGATTTAAGAAAGAAGCATTTGCAAAAGATGATCTAGGATATATTACATCTATTGTAGCTCCTAAGACTGTAGAAAAAAAGGAAAGAACTTTTGATTGGTTAGGTTTAGATGTTGGTTTAACTACATCTGTTGGTGTATCAAGTCACCTTTATCTGAAAAACTTTACTGATAGAGATAATCCACCAAGTGTTTTGATCCAAGGATACAGAATTGGTGCTAAGAAAAATGATAATCTATTTGTAAAGATTGGTGGTGTGGATTATTCTGCTCCAATTCTAATTACAGATAATATAGTATCAACCTCATCCACTATTGTTAGTGGACAGGGAACTAAGGAGAGAATTACTCCTATTGGAGGTCTCACTGAAAATGGAGAGTTCTCTACAGATCCAGCCCCACATAATTTAGTTACTGGTGAAAAGATTCGTATCTTTAGCGAAGATGGCGATTTGCCAGAAAACCTAGAAGAAAATACAATCTATTTTGCAGTTGTCATTGATAGTATTACATTTGAAGTTGCTTCTACAGAATCAGATGCTCGGAAAGGTGAAACTATTTCAGTCTATGGTGGAACAGGTTTAAGAGTTGAAAGTCGTGTATCTGATAAAGGTGTTAATGATATTGGATGTCCTGTATTATATGACCCCAACTACAATAACTGGTTTGTTCACGTAGAGGAAAATAATGATATCTACAATCAACTCCTAGACTCTGCTGGTGGTGTTACTGGAATTGGTCCACAGACATCAGAAACTTTTATTAAAAGAGTTCCTGATAGCAGAAACCTAAATGATAGGATTTATAAACTTAGATACTTTATACCTAAGGAAGCTGATCTAGGTAGAAACCCTGTTGAGGGATTTGTATTACAAGATAGTGCCACTACCAATGTAAGGACTGACCAAGACTTCACACTCACTGGTTTAAACTTAGATGATTATGACTACAATCGAAACGTAAGATATATTGCAACATGTAGTGTTAGTGGTTCAAATGTAGTCGTAAGATGTGAATTGCCACATGAATTGCATGTTGGTGATAAAGTACAAATTGTTGATGTTAAGAGTACCACAAATAGCACTGGTGCTGCACTAAGTGGATTTAATGGAGAATTCTCTGTCACTGATATTAATGACGATCAAACATTTACTTACGGAACAAACGATGTAGATGGTAACTCTAGACAACCTGGAGACTTTACTTCTGACATGAATACTAGAGTATCATTGATGCCTAGGTTCCAGAAAGTTAACAACCAAGTTAATGCTACAGTTTATAGATCTCAGGTAATTCAGAAGCATATCCCTAATATTAGTGATGGCATCTTCCACTTCTTAGCTCTATCTGCTGACAACAGTATCCCTGAAGAATTTACTGGTCAGAATTATCTACCCAAAATTGAAAACTTCTATCCACAACTTGATAGAGACAATCTAAGTGAGAACCCACCTTCAGCTAAGTCTTTCGCTAAGAGAGACCCTATGGGGGATGTTGCTATTGATGATCCAGAAAGCAGCATTACAAGAGAAACTGTTGATAAGATTAGTAGAGTTATTGGTGTTGGTAGATCTGTCATTTCTATTGAAAGAGACAATTCTAGTGGTATTACTACCCTAACTCTGGACAGAAGACATGGACTTTCTGGCATTGTAACATATAGTTCACTATCAGGTGGAACTGGATTTGCTGCAGGAAACTATTATAATGTAAAACTAATCAATGATGGAACATCTACATGGGATGGTGCAACATCTAAAGTTACAGTTGGATCTGGTGGTAATATTATTGGTGCAAAGATTATTTCTCCTGGTTCTGGATATGTAGATGGCGAAATTCTTAATTTTGATGGATTCTCTGGAGCATCACTGACTATTTCAAACAGTGGTATTTCTACTTCCGATGATAATGCCATTCAACTAACTGGTGTTGGTAAGACTACTGATGGCATCTATAGAATTACAAGTATCCCAGATGCAAATAAAGTTGCTTTTGCGATGACATCTGGTGATCCAAATGTTATGTTGAATCAATTTGTTGTAAATTCTGGTAAGTCAGTAGCAATTAGCACTATTACTAAAGTTGGTAATGTTAACACTATTGTATGTAATGATGCTCATGGTTTGATCTCTGGTTCAAGTCTTAAGATCGTAGACTCCTCAAACAATAATGTTGGTGAGTATAATGTATTAGAAAGAGTTGGTATTAATACGTTCACAATCACTACTAGCAATAATTTGCAGACAGATCCATTTATGGTTCTACCCTCAACATTCGCAGCTAGAGGTGGAAACATCAGTGATGAAACAGAATCACTAGGTTCTAGAGGTATAAATCTTTGGGATGGAGATTCTGGTTTACTTGGTAACGATCTAGGTTCTGGAAAAGATGATAATAAGATTGTAATTAACCTTGCAAACTCTGGCATCTCTACAACAGATAGATTCCCACTAGGAACTTATCTTGAGATTGATGGTGAAATTATGAGAATTGCAAGTTCTGAATTCTCAGGATCACTTAATAATGAATTGGTAGTTATTAGAGGTTATCTCGGTTCTAATACTAAGAATCATCAAGAGGGTGCTTTAGTTCGTAGAATTAAGGTATTTGGCACAGAACTAAGAAGACCATCTATCCTTCGTGCATCTGGTCATACCTTTGAATATCTTGGTTATGGTCCTGGTAACTATTCTACTGGTCTCCCACAAGTCCAGACAATTACTCTAACTGATAAGGAAGAATTCTTAACACAGTCTCAGAACAGATCAGCTGGTGTGGTTGTATACACCGCTATGAATAATGACGGTGACTTCTTTATTGGTAACAAGATTATCAATCCATCTACTGGTGAAGAGACAACCTTCAATGCACCCATTCCTAGTATTCGTGGCGAAGATCCTTCAGTTCTATCCGTTATCTTTGACGAGGTTGTTGTTAATGACAGACTAACTGTTGAAGGTGGTGCTTCTAAGACTATTCTATCTTCCTTCGGTGGTCCAGTTTCTGTTGACAATACACTAAATGTTTCTGGAAACACAACACTTGACGGAAACCTAGAACTAGGTAGTGATTTTAACGTACAAGGAAATACCAATATTGATGGTAATTTAAATGTTGCTGGTGTTGGTACATTTATCAGTCAACTCAATGCTAAAGCTGGTGCTGACTTTGCAAACATCAAAATTGGTGTTGGAGCTAGCACAAGTGTTATCACGACTGCAACTGGTGATCTAACACTACAATCTGATTCAACTAGTATTGTTAGAGTCAACGACAATATGGATGTTGTTGGCAAACTATCCGCAAACTTCCTAATTGTACCCAACATTCCACCCATCGGTGGTGTTATGAACTATGCAGGACATTCTTCTAAGATTCCTGCTAACTGGAAACTAGCGGATGGTGCTGAGTTGGATCAGGCAACATATCCAGATCTATATGATGCACTAACAAATGGTGGAATTGTCTTCCCATTCGGCGCAAATCCATCTGGAACTACATTCTTACTACCAGATTTGAGTGATAAGTTTGTTGTTGCTACTGAGGGATCATATGCAATGGGAGCATCTGGTGGATCTACTGATGCACTTACAGTTGCACACAACCACGTTATTAATTCTGTTTCCGCTTCTGATCATGATCATGGCACAAGTCAAGTTGCAAATCATGGTCACTCAATTCAAGCATCTGCAGATCATGCTCATAACGTAGTAGCAGCTGCTGCTCACGCTCATAATACCAACAATGCTGGAGCTCACGCCCATAATACTAACAATGCTGGTGCTCACAGGCATAATACCAGTGGTAATGGTGGTCACAACCACAATATGAATAATAATGGTAATCATGCACATAATTACCAAAGAGCAAATGGTAGTGTAGAGCGTGGTAATAGAAACAACCAGTCAGCAACTCAATCATATAGAAACCGTGGAACTGGTGGTGGTGGTGGTCACAACCACAACATGAGTAATAATGGTAATCATGGACATAACACCAACAATACTGGTGGTCATGGACATAACACCAACAATACTGGTGGTCACGCACATAATACCAACAATGCTGGTGGTCATGCTCACAATACTGTTGATGCTGGTAGTCATGCTCACGGCGCTGTTGATGCTGGTGGACATATTCACACCACAAATAGTGAAGGTGCTCACAACCATGACATTACTCCAACAGCTGCTGGTGTAAGTGGAACTAATGCAAATCTACCACCATATCTTGCATTATCATACATCATTCGCGTTCAATAATAAATACTAAAAAACACCAATATCGATGGCTAATTTTAAGAAAGTTTTAAATTTCAGAGAAGGTGTTCAGGTTGATGATAGTACGTTTGTTGTAAATGGATCTCTGGTTGGAATTGGAACATCAGTTCCAACCACTTTCTTTGATGTTAGAAATGAAGCCAACTTCACTGGTGTTGCAATTACTGACGTAACTGTTAGTCGCGGAGCAACTTTTACCACAGGAGTTAAAGCTGGTATCGTATCAGTCTTTTCAGGTATTATTACTTCATCCACTGGAACAGCTACAGATATCAAATTCTTTGGTGATGGAGCGGGATTGCAAAATATCCCAACATCTCAATGGATTGATGTTGATCTAGGTATTGGTGTATCTAGTGTTTATAATGGTGGAAATGTTGGTATTTCAACTCTAGTTCCACAATACACATTACAAATTGGTGACAATCCAGAAAGTATAGGTGCTAATGGTGTTGGTGTTAGAGAAGGAAATGTATATGTTTCAGCTGCTGTAACTGCAACTAGATTCCATGGTGATGGTGCTAATCTAACAGATCTTGATGCTGATAATATTACTTCTGGTATCGTAACTCAGGCAAGAATACCAAGATTAGAACTATCAAAGATTCCAATTTTACCAGTAGAGAAGTTAGAACAAAATCTAGAGTTTGCTGGTATAATCACTGCCGCTGAATTTAGTGGACCATTTACTGGTAATGTAACTGGTGATATTTTATCATCAGGTATCTCAACTTTTGTAGATCTAGAAGCAACTGGAACTGTAATTGCTACAGCTTCAACTGCTAGAACATTAACGGGAACACCCGACATTCGTGTTGGATTTACATCTGCAAACCATGCAGATCTAGGTATTGGATTAACAGTCAATCGTGCAAACATTACTGGAGATGCTAATGTTGGTGTACTAACTGTTACAGGAAATAGTTTCAAAGTTGGAACATCAGAATTTAATATTATTAATAGCAAGATTGGTATTGGTACTGATCAAGCAACAACATCCAAGGTTGTTATCACTGACACCGCAGATACTAGATTAGAAGTTCATAGTGAGTCTGGTTTTGCTGCTCTTAATATAGGCGGCAATTATGGTATTGGTGCTAGCACTGTAGAACTAAGATACAATGATGAAGATCTAGAACTATCAAACTATGCGACTGGTGATGTTTCATATTACCTTGGACGTGATCAATCTACTGCTAATGGAAACTTTAGGTGGTTAGAAGCTGATCCCGCAGTTGAGATTTTGACTCTTACTGGTGATGGTCGTTTAGGTTTAGGTAACACAAATCCACCTACAACTTTGAATGTAGTTGGCGGTGCTTCAGTAACTGGAGCATCTACATTTAGTAGTAAGGTTGATATTGCTGGTGATCTTCATGTTCAAGGTTCAATTAGATATAATAGCATTGTAGGCGTTGCAACAGCTAACGATCTCAATGTAAATAACATTGCAACTATTGAACAATTGGTTGTTACTAATGATGTAACATTACCTGATGTAGTTATCAATCTTAATAATACATCAGGTATTTCTACATTCTTTGATGTAAAGTTCATAAAAGCACCTGACTTCACTTCATTTGCCGACTTCAATTATGCGACAACTGCTGGAGTCACAACACTTAGAAATCTTGATACCTTTGGATTGACTGTTGGTGGAATTTCTACATTTTCGGATATAGCACACTTCCCACTTTTGCCAAGACTTGAAGTTACTGATCTAAGTGTTGCTGGAGTATCTACTTTTAATGATGTACGGATCAATTCAAGTATAGAAGCAGGTATTTCGACCTTTGCAGCTGGTATCGATTTTGGTGCTGGTATAGGCATTAACACTAGTGGTGCAAACTTTACTGGTATTGCAGTAACTATTGATAATTTGGATCTTGCGGGAAATCCACTTGTTTTCGGGCCTGATCAGAATTTTCTTACAACAAGTGGAATTTCAACATTCTCTTCTTTAGATCTTGGACAAACTCTCAGTGTTGGTTTTGGGGCATCTATTCCAGTAATTACGTCCACCCTTGAACTACAAGAAGATATACTTGTCAGTGGTATTGCAACTTTTGAAAATACAATAACAGCGGGTACTGTAAGACTTGGTACCACCTTTGAGGGTCGTGGAAAGATTGGTGCAGGTGTAGCAAACCCCAGAGCCGTAATTGATGTTGGTTTTGCCACTGATAGTTATATTCTACCTCCAGTGGTAACAACTTCTGAAAGAAATAATATTGATGGTGGTAACCCAGAAGCAGGAGCAATTATCTTTAATACAAGCACTGGTAAGCATCAAGGTTGGGATGGATCTAGTTGGAATAATTTCTATTAAACTTGACAAGACCTTGAAATATGTGTATAATCTGGCTTGTCCAGGATAATAAAACATAATGAGCTCTTTAAAGAGTGTTGAAAGGCATCGTTATAATGGAAATAAAATAACAGAGACCAGGGTTCTAGAGTTTGAGCCATGGTCTTTTGATGATATTGAAGAAGTAATGAGTCTTATTCAAAAAGAACTTACTGTAGATCTATTGAAAGGAAAGAGATTAATGTACCCTAAAGATAAGGGTATGAATAGATTCTATGGTCATTGCTATCATTCTACTCAAGCATTATGTTTTCTTATCGATAGTGATGAGTTAGTATCATATAGTGGTGAAGATTATCGTGGTGAGAAACACTGGTGGTTACAACATGGTGATGTTGTATATGATTGTACTGCTGAACAATACTGGTCAGTGAAAGCGAATCCGCCATATGATACAGGAAAGAAAACTAAATGGTATGGGTGGAAAGGCAGGCCACAACAGGTATTTCTTGAGTTATGTAAGAGAGTTCTTGGAGTGAGACTCAAAAAAGATTGGATAAGGGGTTGACAGGAGGCTCGTTCTGACCTATATTAGCTAAGTGATTC
>Ga0181373_1000061_pt1 | contig 34722 bp, 64 predicted proteins | sample LowvirmetaG_3_FD_130159 | JGI IMG/M metagenome (GOLD analysis project Ga0181373, IMG submission 130159) | Marine viral communities from the Subarctic Pacific Ocean - Lowphox_09 viral metaG | ecosystem: Environmental > Aquatic > Marine > Oceanic | place: Subarctic Pacific Ocean | collected... | reverse complement strand
GAGGGGAAGAGGGAAGAGGGAGATTAATGGTAAAACTACTAAAGATAACTTTTGGGAGAAAGTATTATTTGGGGTTATATCAAGAGAATATGGTGGTGGTAAAGATTGTCCTTCTAATTGTAGTAGTAAGGGTTGTTATGGAAAGAGATATACTGATGTTCTTTGTTTAGATAGTGGTACAATAGGCATTGCCCATTTTGCAGCAGGTGGTTTAGGTAAAGTATATAAAAAGATGGACACAGAAAAATATTTTGGTCGTTCTGAAAGAGATATGGTTAACAACTATGCTGATAAAAAAAGTGGTGCTTCTAATAATAAATGGTGGTTAGATGGTTTTAGAAAGTGGGTTAGTAATCCTAAAAACAATAAAGTACAGGATGAACTATTTAGAAGTTCAAGACAAAGTGCGATTAATTCAGCAAAAGAAAATGGTTGGAAAACTGACAGAGAATTTGCTATAGCAGTTGGTGTTAGTAATTCTTTTGGTAATGGTGGTTTTAGCAGTAAAGCCTCTATGAATAATTGGGATGCTGAAAAAACTTTACAATGGTATGGAAGTCAAAGTGCACACAAGAAAAATAGAGAAATAGCAATAAATAAGTGGTTTCCTATATCCAAAGCCACTAAAATAAATCTATAATTATTTCTTACCCAACACAAACAAAGTAAAAATTATGAATAAGAAACTTAATATAGCTTTAACAATAGTTAGTGTTCTATTTTTAGGGGTTAGTGGAACACTCTTAGCCCAATACATAGGAAATAAAAGAAAAGGTAATGATAATCCAATTTTGTTTATGGGTGGACTTGAGAATAGTATTTCATTACAAAAACAAGTAAATGTATTTACACAACACCTTAAAAATCAGAAAGTTACAGTTCATAGTCATAATGAATTAGATAAACTTAAAAACAATATTAAAATGCAACCATCTTCAAAAGTTGTATTATTTAGTGCAGGAGGAAAATTTGCAAATGAAATTGCTGAGTTAGTTAATAATCCAAATCAAATTTATGTTATTGAGCCATATACTTGTGGTAGACAAATAACAAAAAGAATTCCTATAAATAATATATATGGCGGTAACAGTTGTAAAACCGGCAACAATGTTGCAGGGATTTTTAGAAAAGATTACGGAGGTTCAAGCCATATTGATTCATTGTATGAAATAGGAAAGAGATTAAAAAAATAAATTTATAATTATTCCTAATCAGCAATATATAATCCTTTATTTAATTGCTCTTGTGTTATCTCTCCTACCACTTTATAAGTATTCTCATTTAGCATATAATTAGATGCCTTTTTAGTATCTTCAGAGGTATCTAGCATTTTTTCCATAATTTTAGGATTTATATACTTTGGATGAATATACCAATCTTCATAACAAGCGGTATCATTTGGTGCTATATTTCTTACAACTAATTCATATCCTTTAGAATTAAGGAATAATCTTGATAACTCTCTGTATTTACTTTTTGGGTCTGCATAATGGTCGTGCTCATATGTAATTACTTTGAAATCACACTTATCAAAAGGTATAGAAGTTAAAATATCAAAAGTTACAGATGCAGGGTCACAATCTATTTGTAAATAATCAATTACACCGATTAGGTGTGAATAATCATATTTTCTTGCATCACAAAGTTCAACTTTATTTTTTCTCTCTTCTCTAAATTTATTTACAAAACCTTCATCTATGTCTATTGATACTCCTGTCCAACCTAATTCTTCTAATAAAGCAGTATTATTTCCGTAGAATGGGTCAGCAGAACCTATTTCAAGATATTCTCCATTATTTTTCCCATCCAACATTGATAATACAAACATATCCTGATAACATTGAGAATAGTTTTTATCTATTTTTTTATAGTTTTTGAATTTATATCTTAAACTTTCTGCCATAGATTTTTCATAAGGAAGGCAGGGATGATTTACTTCTCCTAAATCTGTAATGTTTTTCAATATTAAATCCTTATAGAATTGTGTTAAAGGATAGTCAGATGAATATAGTTTACTAAACTTTTTTCTAGCATCATTACCTTGTCCTAAATTCCAATCACATATAGCATCTTGAAACTCTAATTCATAAAAATGATGATATAAAAGGGCATCACTAATTGGTTCACTATTATTTTTAAATTCAAGACCTAACCTAGCAAAAGTTTGAGATTGAGAAAAATTATTTCTATGTTCAAAATACTGAGAAACAAATAGATATGCTTCCGGTCTAGTTGGTTTGTATCTTATAGCATTATGCCACAATTCTATTTCTGTATCATCTCTCCTACCTAACATACTAATACATTTAGCTACAAATAATAATGATTCATAAACTAAATTTTCAGGTGTTCCTTCTATTTCAGCAGTTCTCAAAAAGAAAGATAAGGCTGATGAATATTGACCATTTGTAAAATAATATATACCTAAATCGTAATTTGTATTATATATATTTGGAGAATCAATAAATCTATAAAATAATCCGCTTGACCCTTCTACATCTATTTTTTTAGGTTTTGAATTCGCCTTCTTTAATCCTACCATTTCCTCAAACATATCACAAGGTAGTTTCAATAAAAATGCAGTTGTATCTTGATAACCAAATGGTAAATAAAAATTATCTCCTTCTAAATGTAAACCACAGGTAAACTCTATCTGAGCATCCATAAATTTAAATTCTTCTGAATGATATACTATTTTCCAATCTTTATCCCAAACAATAAACCTATGATAATATTCGCAATCTTTATTATTCTGCTCGTTAAACCATAAATCAACTTCGTGAGTTACACATACCCAATAGTCTTTATATTTTATTACTTGTGAACCTCCTCTTATATCTCTAGGAAATTCAACATCTTGCTCTATCGTTTTTACTGTTTTAGATTTTGTTTTGGTATTATTTACCTTCACAATTTCTGTAGGAGAAGTCCATTTAACATAGTGATTTGGCATATCTAAAATTGGCATCCAATTCTTTTCACAGTATGTTTCCCTTGGTGCTTCTATCCTATTTCTTGAAATCTCTTTATTGTTTTTTACTTCTGAGATTTCCATTCTTCCCTGCCCGTTTGTAGTGGTATCTCTTCTAACTCCTGTTAGCAAAACTTTTCCTCCCCAATTTACTAATCTAGCATCTTCTAATCCTACAAAATCCCAAAGTGGCTTTACATCTAACTTAGAAGTATCTACTAGATTATGTTTTTTTAACTCTAAAGTTTTAGGGTCTAACTCACATAAAAAATTTCTAGTAGTAAGTGTTATATCATCTTCAGGATTTAAATACACTAATGGTCCGTAAGGACTTTGATGTTTTTGTTTGAATTCTGAGTGGTATAAAGAATAACCTACCCACCTCATCACAACATATATTTTGTTTTTGATTTTAAGAATTGAAGGGTTCATCAATCCTAGTCCTTCAGTTTTTTCAGTTGGTATAATTAATGGAGTAACGGAACCTCCTCTTTGAAGTGCTGATTTGCAAATATTTTTATTCATCGGGTGTGTTTTGAGTTAATATTATTAATAACAAAAATATCAATTATAAACAAATAATATGCTAATAATCAATATATTTAGTTTTTCTATAGCTAAAATGTGATAGTATGCAGCCTCTAATCTGATAGAAAAATCTGCATATTTATAATCATTTTTTTTGCCTAAATCATTAGCTAACTTTATTACTTTAGATTTTATTCCTTTATCTAAAGATAATTTTAGTATTTCTGACTCTTTAGTCATTGACCTCTCTATTACCATTATAAAAATTATACAATGTCAATAAAGCTAAAGCCGTATGATGTACCTGTAATAGTAAAAGTTGTTGAGGGGATAATTCTTTTGGATTATCGAATCCTGTAAAAACACCGTTTGAATCTTGGTCTGATTCTAGTTTCATTATCCATTTTTCTTTAATAGCAAAAGAATCTATTTTTGATAAAAAATATAATGCTTCTGTAGATACATCTGTACTATTAGGAATTCTTATATATAAATTTTGTAAAGACCATATCATAAAGTCTTTATAAGTTCTCATTAGATGATTATCCTTGACAATTGTAAATAATGCCCAAATCAAATGAGTTAATTCATAACCCTCATTTATTTGCTGCTCAATTGTTAGTGATTTATTAGATGAAATAATTTTATTGTAGTAAGTTATTTGTTTAATATAATCTTCTAAATCAATATTTTTTTTCAATAAAACATCTGCTACATATTTTCTTCCGGATAACCTTTCTACATCTTTAATAGGATAAGAAACTAACATTGCATCCCTTAAATCATCTACATTTTCTGTAGGAAGCCCTAAATTAATTTTGTAATTATCTTGAACCATAAGAATTAATCCTCTTGCTCCTGCATCATCGTGAGTAGTCTTTTGAGAGGTATCAATTTCTTGACTTACATATCTCTTTAAAAAGTTTAAGGATTTGTCATAATTCATAGTAACAAAGATAGAAAACTCATTATAATAAATTTGTTTTATTCTTAATTATTTATTATATGCTGCATACCATTCATCAAAGTTCATTGGTCTGTCCATAAGTTCGTGCCTAACATCTCTACAATAGTCACTATATTCAGTAGCAACAGTTTTTAATTCCTCGTATCTTATTGATTTCAAATGCTCTAGGTACTTTAAGTCCTGTCTGAGTTTTTTTATTTCACTATCTTTTGTTTTTAGCAACATATTTTTAATGTCCTCTTTTTTTTCCATTTTTTTTATATATTAAATCGTGAAACATACCTGTCAAACCATTCATCAAAATTTAATTTCTTGTCTTTATCTAATCTATTATTAGTACGGTATCTATAATAATCTATTGATGTATTTTTAATAAGATTATAACCTATGACTTGAAATTTATCTTTAAACTCTTCAAAAAAAATATTTGCTTCTTCTAAACTTTGTGAAGATTTATTTTTTTCCATTTTTATTTAATTTTTCAATAGACTTCATATTATCTACTATTTTCTTCATCTGCTTATCAGTATATTTTTTAGTAGTTTTTGTTTCTTTTAATTCTGCTGAATGAATAGTAGCTGATTTAACATTAGGGTCTAATCCCGGAAGTATAGGCTCAAACTCTACTTTTATTTGTTTTAAGTCATCCATTGTTCCTTCAAATCCCGGAATATCCTCTTCCCAATCAGTATGCTCTGCCTGTTCTTCAATAGTTGCTCCTTCATCTTCTTTCATTGCTTTCTCAAAAAGACTTGCAGTTGTTTTAGGTTTTGTTTCTATAACAATAGGTTGATTATTATCATCTAATCTCATAGCCCCTCCTCCTTCTACTACATTATCATAAGCTATAACTTTAGCCATATTTAAGTTCTTAGGAAGTAGTTTACATAATTGCTTAAAGCAGGTTTTCTTTAGCATCCAATTCTCAGGGTCTTTTGATGAAAACCATATAGAACCATTACCTGCCTTAGAAAGTGCTTGTATGGCTCTTAAATCATCCATATTCATAACTTTAAATATAGGCTCTTGGTTGGAAAATCTAACTACACAATATACTGCGATTAATGCTCCTCTCTTTACTGAAGTCGGTTTATGATATAAAGTAGGTGTTAATCCTAATTCGTATTCAAACTCATCGTTCTCATAAACACATTCACTTGTTATATTCTGAACATTAGGATTTCTATATAATAATTTACTTAATCCTTGATAACCTATTTGAAATTGACATTCATTACCATAGGGTATTAGCCAACATTCTCCCATTTGAGCAGTTGGAGATAATCCAAATTCTGCACAAGTTAAAATTGATGAAAATACAGATGCCGGATTTTTAGTAAATACTTGAAGTAATCTTGAATTTCTTTTTATTTGATTAACCGCCATATGCATAAATTGCTGAGGGTTAATTTCTTGTTCTTCTAAAAGGTCTTTTATAGTTTGTAGATAATACTTACTAAGTTGACTTTCAAATTTTAATGCTATTTCTTTTGACATATTGTGTGTGTTTAAAATAGATGATACGGTAAAGTTCCTGCTCGGCAACGGTCAAGTATGCTCCACAGGTTCAACGGACTTTTTTGATGGAGGACTGCTCGTAACTTACCCCTGCACTCATCTATTATATTATTTATTTAACTCTTTATATCTTGCTATTTTTTGATTCATTGTTTTACATCCTTTATACTCATCCCCGTAGGAACCCATAGTATATATTTTGCAAAACTCTTTAACTTTAACATCTGTCCATAAATATTCTTGAATATCTTCAGACTTTCCATTCCATTCAAACTCTAATTCTGATTTGCTAGTATCTTCATCAGCAATCATAAATATTGGTGTTTTTTCTCCCATATAGCTTCCAACTACATTATGTTGGAAAAAATCTACCGCATCTTCTTCAGTCATTTTATCTCTTTCCATAAGTATTTTTATGCATTTTTTACTGCTATAAATAGCTTTAACTGTATTACATTGTGATATTCCGATTATAGCTTCATTAAAACCATCTGCCAATAAGCATTGATTAAAATCTAATAACATTTCTAGTTCTTTATTCATTTTGTATAATGTTTTAAAAATTTAGTGTTAGCCATAACTTTATCGCCAACTTTTACAGGGTGTGTGTGTAAACAATAATTTATATTAATCCACCCATTATTAGTTTCTAAAGTTCTATAATGAATGTTTAATATGGTAGATTCAACTCTTACCACATTGTCATTATACTTTAAGTAATCAGGTCTTGAATTTTCCATTTATTTGTTTCGATTTCGATTAATAAACCATTCCAACTTCTTAGTGAAATATTTTATTTGTTCTACATCAAGACTATTAACTGCCATAGATAATTGTCCCTGATAATATTCAATTTTGGGAATATATCCGTTAGGGTAACGGACTTCTTTTATACTTCCTTTTCTAATTCTGTCAAGTTCTACTTGGTGTAGATGGTGTGGATTACTCATATCTATTTGTTTTTTTTAGAAATTAAGGAAGTTGTGTTCCGCAGTACCACCCTCAGCCTGAGTGGGTCTTTTGCTGACTGACTATTTACAACCTCCTTAATTAAATTAATTATATACTTTTTGAATATCAATATTGATAGTATTTCTTAATTTATCAAGAGTATGAATACATATTAATCCTGTTGTTAATTCTACTCTTGAAATTTCTTTTACTCTTCCTCCAAGTAATAAATACTTGATTCTTTTTAATAAATTTTTCATAATTTCTATTTGTTTGTTTTTAACTATAATTTGTTTTAACAATAATTCCTTCTGAGAATTAATGTTTATTCGGATAACCTAAATCATTCCTCCATTTGTCTTGAAGTTTACCCTGTCTTTTAAGATATTTTGCTCCTCTATATTGAGGCTCTTCTTCTTGCAGTTTTGCTCTTGCTCTTTTTATGCTTGGAGCAGATGTCAATTGCTTAGTTGCGTACAATCTTAAAAAATCTTTATTTTCACATCCAAGTTTTTGAATTTCCTTAGACCAAATGTTTGCAGATAATCTTTCATCATCATCCTTTAAAGAGGGATGTTTATTAAGCCAATACTTTACTTTATCTTTAGTTTTCATTACTATTTGATTTTGATTTCATTACAAATATATAAAAAAAAACATAAAAACAATATATCTTTAAAGATAATTTAGAAATTATTTTAAAAAATATTTATTTAACCTGATAATCCCCCATAAAAAAGGCACCATCTTTATCTAATTTTTGCTCTCTAATATGGAAATATTCTAAATCAACAGACTTTATATATTTCATATTTCGGTTAAAATCGGTCATTTGATGTGCCAAAACTCCATTCTCCCATTTTTTATGACAGGAAATACAATGATACTGTATATTATTGGGGTCTGTAATTAAGGCTCTTGACCTAGACCTAGGAATAAGATGTGAATGAGTTAATTGCCTGTAGGTTCCGCATCCTGTGCAGCGATGAAGTCTTTCTTCTGATATTCTTTGATAAACTTCGTTTAGTTCTGTATCTATTAAAGATTGTTTATCGCTTTTATATGAAAGGTGTGTTTTTTTCAAATCTAATCTAATATATCTCTCATTGCATCAAATAACATTTCAACTGACTTTTTAGAATCTTTTTCGTTTGAAACATCTTCAAGTTTTTTTGCAAACTTTTTAAGTTTAAATGGAAAGGTTATCTTTTTCCATAGGTTTTTAAAAAACTGCTTTATATTATAGTATAATTTCATAATGTGTAAAGGGAATGTAAATAATAAGCAAACTATCCATAAAGAAATTTCAATAATAATTGGCTCGTGAAATGGGAAATCATCCTGTATTTTTTTTCTATACTCTTCTTGAACTTTAAAGTATTCTACTATACCAACCAATATGTATATTATAACAAATATTCCCATCTGATTTATTTATTCTCAAAGATAATTAATTATACTACATATTATCTACAACTGAAGTTATATTATCAAGTTCATTTACAAAAGTGCTTACATTGATGTACTTCTTGTAATAATCTCTATGTTTAAATACTTCAATAATTAGAGTCAAGTTATCACCTACCTCAGAAAGGTCATTAAACTCTATCTTTCTTCCTATTAATTTTTTAATAGACTTCAAAGAGTAATTATTTAATATATGAGAATAAGAATTATGGTTTATATCAGAATTAAAAACTACATTATTAACGAAATGCATATGCTCTCCATTTGTGTTTGAGAATTTCAAATCTTTATTTAACTTAAAAGGAGGCTCTTTTTCTCTAATGCTATTGACCTCAACTCCGGTCATTTCGCATACAAAGGGGATGTTTTCAGGTATTTTCCTGCCCTTTCTATCTACATCTCTAATTAATGCTTTTTGATGTCTTAAAACAGATATATACCTTTTTTGTAATATTTGGTCTAATATATTTGACTCTATAAAGTCTATAACAACATTTAGTTCGTGTATTTTCTTATCAAGTTTATTTGGTTTCATTTATTAATTTGTATTAATCTCCTATATTTTTAGTTATATGCTTGATTGTTGTACTAAACCAAACTTCACTTACTTCAGGAACCTTTACTTTTTCTTTACAATTTTCATTCAAAAAACATTTTGCACATCTTGAAATATTAGGGATTGCTTTAAAACCTGTTTTAAAATTGTGCATAAGGAAATTTAGACCTACTCTTATATCATTTGCGTGTTCTTCATATAACTCTTCTTCAATGTGAACTTTAATAATTTTGAAATCGTGCTGATTTGTAGTAGAGAAAACCCAAAAATAAAAATCTAAATCTTCTCCGTGTAACTCTTTATATAACCATTTATAATGTAATGCCTGAATCAACAAGGTTAATTTTGGTCTAAATTCACCTGCGAGATGCTCTGTATTCCAACCGAAATCATTCCATTTATCATCAAATAATGCCGTTGTTTTTAGGTCAATAATTGATTTTTTGCCATTTACTTTAGCAATAATATCAGCAGTTCCTGTTATGTTACCCCAATTCATACTTACTCCTGACTGAATATCAGTAACATTATAATGCTTTATAGCTTCTTTGTAATTTTCAACCTGATTAAGCATTCGTTCATATGCTACAGATAGTTTTCCGCTTTTCAAAACTTTTGGCTCAGGTACTTCAGGATGATATGCCGGTAATGCTCCCGTACATTTATATTCAAACCAATTACCTAATGCTTGAGCATCAGTTGTAAATCCTTTTGCCCCTTTAATATATAAGGCTTCTACTTTTAAACCACATTCCTTTTTTTCAGCATATTTAGTTAATGCCTTTAAAAGAGATTGAGATATAGATAAATTATCAACTTTCATTATTTTTTATTTTGTTTTGGTATAAATAATATATCCCATATTTTTTCTCCTAAATCAGCATTACATTCTGACATTAGGTTTTTATAAGAATATCCTAATTCTAATAAATTTCTAAATTTTGTTTCTATTTGTTCATCTGTAATTATAGAGCCATAGTTGTAATCACCCATACATTCTAAAACAATTACAGGCTTGAACTTATCAATTATTTTTAGACCTCCTCTAATAACATTTTCTTCATATCCTTCTACATCTATTTTAAGATAATCTAGGCTATCTAATTTTAATGAATCAAGAGTAATCATATCTACATCTAAATCTAAAACTAAATCATTTCTGTTTTTCCAATTCTTTTTTATAGCACCTCCTTTTAATACAGTTGCTCCACAATTACCATCAGAAATAAAATCTATTTTTATTTTTCCTTTTTTATCTCCTATTCCTTTTTTAAATGTCTTTACATTTTTACAATTATTTAAATCTAAATTTTTGTTTAACAAATCATATGATTGTTTTAATGGCTCAAAAGAATATACTTCTTTGGATAATTTGCTTAAAATAACAGTTAGTGTACCAATATGTGCCCCTACTTCTACTACTGTAGAATTTGAATCTAAATATTTATATGCTAAATCGTGATGATGCTCTTCCCATCTATAACCTCTCCTAATACAATCTGATATAATACATTTTTGATAAAGTTGAAATTTAGCAGTTTGCTCTTTATAATAATTTGGTAATTCTCGTATGGTACTATCTAATCTAAAAGTTGCTATTTCAGGATTTAATAAGTCGAATAATTCTTCATACCAACCATTATCTCCTTCTTTAACTTTAAATACATCTTCATCTTCTGCCATATCTCCACTTTCGACTATTTCACAATTGTTTTTAGTATAGTCATCTACATATCCCTGCATAATATCAGCATCAATTTCCCACATATCATCATCGTAATCGTGACAGACATCTCCATCCTCATCGAGGTATGTTTCAATAGGAGATACATTTGCATATCCTCTTAAAACTCCTTTGTCCATATAACTATAGTTTATACCATAGTAATTATTGTCTTTGTCCTTGTAATAACAAATTTCCCCTGTATCAAAAAGATGTACTAACATAATTCTTTTCGCTTTTCTAGTAGTTGTAATTCTAATTGACTTGCCCCTACTAAATCATCAGTTGCATTCATATACAATTTGATATAATTTTTTGCAGAATTTAAATGCTTATCATTTTTACAACTTTCAATTACTTTTACTGCTTTGTTCTTTGCTTTAATAATATCCTCTATAGTGTCTATAGAAAGATATATGAGATTTTGATTTTTGTCTTTCCCTATCATTATTTTTTGATTTTTGATAATTTTTCTATAAGATTTAAGATTTCTTCTTTATGCTTATAGTCTGTTTTTTTTAATTTACCTGATATATATTCAAGGTCTGTAGTTTTATCTTTTTCAATACCCATTTCTAATGCAAGAGTGGATAATCTCTTATATTTCTCAAGAATATTTCTTGTTTCAGGATTCATTAAGTCTGCTAATGTTGACATTTTAATTTTAGTTTAATTATTAAATAACAAATTTATCTGTAAGTATCACTTTCCTGCCTCTATCTTTAGTTCTTACACCTCTAAAGGGCATCTTCATTAATTCTTTTACATCTAAGATTTTTTTTAATGCAGTTAATAGTGGTAATGAACAAAAAACTATATCTACTTTCTTTTCATTATAAAGTAACTCCCACATATTAATTCTTGACAAAAGTGCTTTTGATAACATAAAATCCATTTCAACTCCTGAAATATCCCTTATGTCTTTAACTACTTTTTCTCTAAACTGTACTTTAAAAAGACTTGACTCTCTAATATCACATTTCATTAATTTGCTTCCATCATCAAATGTGAATATATGTGGACTACTAAAATTTGCTACTTTGGTTCCATTTTTAAGAGTGATTATAGAATCCTCTAAATCTTGCATACTTCTTCTCATACATCGGTTTAGAAAGGTAGTTTATCATCATCTTCGTGTGAAGTAATTTCATCTGTGTAATCTTCATCTTGATGGTCTAAATCCATTAAAGCATTTGCCTGTTCTTCAACTATCATTTCGGGAGAAGGTTTTTTTTGTTTCCAAAAATCTTCATCTCTTGTAAACCAAGATTTTAAAGTAAGTATAGAAATCTCTTTTATTAATACCGGAGTATTATTACCTCCCTCAGAATCATCTAATTTTGTATTAACTTGTACTCCTGCTTTAGGCATCCAAGCATACATATTGTTTTCTTTATCTTCTATTTGTATAGCTTTTTCACTTATTTTACTTACAAATACATTTTTGTTTTCACTATAAGATTTGTCCTCAAAAATACATTCTTGATTAAGAGATAAATGTAATACCTCGCATCTTGTATGAATTTTTTTATCTTGTTGAGTTTCTTTTCTTAAATGAATTATTTGTTTTTCTGAAAGTGTTCCTCTTTCTTTATATTGGTTTGATAATGACTTTAAAAAAGGATTTTCTTTGTCATAATTTTCTAAGAAGTTTTTTTCTTCATCATTTAATAGTGGTGTGTGATTGTCCATTTTATTTATTTTAGTTATTTAAAAGCTAATTGTTATTTCTTTCGTTTCCCAATCTATTTCTATTCTTGTTAAAATTAAATGAGGAGCAGAATCTGATTCGTTTGGTGTGTAGTCTGTTCTTACAATCCACTTTCTTTCATCCAAACTGAGTTTTTTTCTTTCTGTATTTTCTTGAACAGATAACGGGTAGTTAATAAAGTCATCGACCTCTAATTTGTAACTTCTCTCTCCTTCATTATAATTATCTCCCGGAAGTTCTTCTATATAATTGTAATCATATTCTAGTGCAATCTTTTCAATGATTGGAAAAATATCTGTAATGCCTTGACCTTCTCTTTGATAAATTTCTGCACTCCAAGAAACTAAAATATCAATATCATTATGATAATCGTGATGTTTGTCAATCATCTTATTGAATCCATAAAAGTCAATATCTTGATAATCTTTTAGTTTTGTTCTAAATTTAAATTCCATAGTATTAAGATTTTAATTCGTTATTTTCTTTTTCTTCAACACTTTTTAAAAGTGCATCATAAGTAAATTCTTCATTTAGCATTTTGGTTGGAAGATAACCAAGTTGAAAAAGGTTGTTGCCTAATAACTGCATCTGTTCTGCATTTGAAACTTCTCTTTTTTCTACCGGCATATCCATAAGATACTTTTGTGCATAGTATAAGGCTTGACCTATAATATACTTTCCTCGCATATTGTGAAATAATTCTAATGCCATTTCTTTTTCTTTGTTCTCTACTTTTTTGCTTTGCTTAGTTGCCATAATTATTTTTTTTAAATTTTGATTTTAGATAAATAGGAAAAATGGGTCATTTTCCTTTGTGCTAATTAAATCTTTAACTATAGATATTTTGAATTTCCAATCTTGATATAACTTCATATCAGCAGGTTCTTGTTGCTCTAACTCTTTATGAAATTCAATGAGTTCTTCTGATGAATAATTTTTAAGATGATTAAGTTCATAGTATTCTAACTCAGAAACTTTTTTATCATCTATAAAGTATTCCCATCCTGACTGTTTATTCTTTTCGCTGCTGCTAAAAAGAAGTTTAATAACTTTTTTCTTGTTTCCCATTTTGTGTAATTTATTAATTAACTATTTGTGACTTGATTTCGATGTAAAGATAATTAAATTTTATAATCCACAAAAAAAAATAGACATAAATTACATATTTTTATATGCAACATCAGTATTATCAGGGTATGAGAGCCTGAAATTTGTTTTTAAAAATAATTGTAAAATGACGAAAATCTTAAAAATAATTGAAATAATTACTCTTTTTCGATTGGGAAATCGTGCTTTTTGAATAATTTTCTTGCACCTTGCTCGGTATCAAGTTGATGTTGAACAAACTCCGGTGATGGTATAAAGAGGTTTGTTCTTTGGAATGTGCTTCCAACCATATCAAACTGAGGCATTTCTTCCACCTTTTCTTTAGGGAAGCAATCATAATTAATCATCAGTTGCTTGATGTATATTAACTTTGATTTAATTTGGTCTTGCCATATAGGATTTTTACCTGCATTGGAAGTAGATACCGCAGATACAGAATTTCCTGATTGATTAGCAAAATCTGACTTAGATGGCTTACCATCTTTTATCCATTGTAATTTTTCACTTAAATACTTACTTCTTTTGATTAAGAAATCACAACCATACTTATCATATCCTTTTTCTAAACTATCTACAAAATCAGGAGTTATATAATCCTTATTTAGTTTTGGTTTTTTTACTTTGGCAATCAAAGGAGTTGCTATATCTATATATACATAATCTAGTATCAACCTTACAGTTGTTAAAGGAAGTAAATTATATTTTATTTTCGTAAAACCATCGAGTATGTACCCTTTCCCTTTTGGTGTTATAATGTAATTTTGAGATTGATATGGGTCAATAGTCGGTGTAAGTACCTTTTGATATACTTTACCTGTAGCTAATGTTCTATCAAATAAAAACGGCTCTAATATTTGTTCTTGATTTTCAGAAAATATTTGAAAATTCTTTATGTCATATGTTCTCTGAATTGTACTATACAAAAAGTCGTTGTAAGGGAAATTAGAAGTAGATATTACAGAAATATTGGGATTAGAAGGCAAAGTAGGTGCTGCGGCTGATGCTGAAGGATATACTTGTATTGAGCCCCAATTTGCTGCACCGGTTTGACCACCTAATAACATAGATTCTACCCCATAATTATATTGAGCAGTTGTAGCAATATTTTGTGCCGCTACATATGCAGGGTCTACAATAACTCTAATTACGAAACTTGAAGAGTCAAGACCATAAGGTCCATCTATTGACCATTGTCCTATTACGGCAAATGGGTTAGCTGCATCATTCAAATATGCTTCAAAATTAACAGTAGATATATTTGATAATTTTGGGTCGGTAATAGAATTAACTATAAATGTACTACCATCTGCTCTATAAATTCTTATTGCCATAGTACCATTAGAGGCTACAACTTTAGGATTCCACCATTTATTACCATCAGTATATATAGGTGACCAATTAGATTCAAAGTTCCAAACAGTTTCCGTGCTTGTATTGGGTGCACCTAAAGATGAAGTTTCAAAAACTGAAAATTCTTGAACTTCTGTTGAATTATTTCTAAAACTAAATACCGATGCATCCATTATTTGCTATTTTTTAGTATGGTGAACCAATCTTGGGTATTATCATTTAAATATCCTTTACTGTCAATACTTACAATTCTTTTTGTAACACCATTACTGACATTCCCTCCAATTACCTCTATATTTTTTCTTTTTCTATTAACATCTACAACTATATCACAATGTGCTTTATAACTACTTGTTGTATCATAGTTTACACCTCTTTGTCTAGGATAACATATTAAATCTCCTTTTTCAGGTTTAACTTCGTGTAACTTATATCCTTTAAAGTCTGAATTATTGTTTTGTTTTCTATTCTGAATAAAAGGTCTTATATAATTAGTATGTGCCGATGAATAAGGAAATTCGTTTCCGGCACCACTCTTTTTCATTATAAATGATATGAAAGCAGATGACCAAGGTGTTCCTCTATCACAACCATCATAATTTTTACCTGTTCCTTTTTTCCAATACTCTCCTACTCTTTCTTTATATATAGGAGTACACTCAAACTCTCCTGATTCTTCTAATTTTCCTTCTACTATTACAGGGCTACCCCATAGTTTCCATTCTTTATTAGCATTTGAAATAATAGCAGATTTGAATCCACTTAAAAGATATTTTTTAAACAAAAGATATAGACCTGCCGATACGACAAGACCTATTCCAACTCCTATTGCTACCTGCCCCTTTTTCACTTTTTAAATTTAGTATAAGCATAATATCCAATAGCAAAAAATGCAGCCCAATAATACCATTTAATAGCCTTATTTTGCATAACTCCATCATCAGCCCTCTCTTCTACATTTCCATTAAGAACTCCTCCTAAAGACTCTCCTGCCTTGTTGTATTCTAAATTTATAGTATTTGTACCTGATGAAAAATCTTTAATAGATACAGTTTTGTTCTTATATCCAACATAAGAAATAGTAAGAAAGTCAGAAGGAAAGACATCAATAGTAAATAAACCTTTTTTATTTCCGCTTGTCTTTTTTTTATCATCAATAATATTACCCTCACCATCAGTTACATAAACCGTTGCTTGTGGTAATATTTCTTGAGTTTTACTATCTACTACTAATCCGTTTGCTAACATTTTATTTATTTTTCATCTGTGTCATCTATCATTTTATTAGAAATCAATCTATGAATTAGTAAAAATGCTCCTAATAGGGCAAATCCTAAAACTATATCTCTTTCTATTTTTCCTTTTCGTAAACTAGACATTTATTTTTTTTTCTTTTTCTCTTCTTTTTGGGCTTCTGCTACTTTAGATTTTATTGCTCCCGATAATCCTGTGTTTCCTTGAAATCCTTGATTTCCTAAATTACCTGAATTACCTGACCTTAAACCTAATCCTTTATTTGCTTTACCCGAAAATCCCATTATTTTCTTCCTAAAAAGATTCCCAACAGAATACCTGCTAGTCCTCCTATTAACATTGAATTATCACTTTTTTTCTTAACCTCTCCTCCTTTTGAATATTTTACTCCTTCATACTCTAAGTTATAATCTTCTTTAAGTTGATTTAATTTTCTTAACATTGATTTATAGGTTATTGATGAATGTACTATTTTTCCATTGAACCATATATAATACTTACTTCTACCAAAAAAATCTCTATAACCTATAGTTGCTGCATAATCTCCATCTTCATTTACATATTCAATTTCAGTTCCTTCTTGTATGATTGCTTGTTGGTCTTTTTCTGTGACTCCACCTTTTGCATACTCATCATTATCCATTTTTCTAACACTAACTATTCTTTCTACTCCACCCTCTTTTTTTAATTTTTCAATCGCTTCTTTTTTGCTTGTAGCAGGAACTTCTGCCCAACTTCCTTCTCCGTATGCTTCATTATATGTGATATAATACATATTTTCGGTTGTACCACCCTTTGCAAATTCAGAAAGAGGTTTATCAGGAAACATACGAGTTAAATTTTTAAGATGAGCATAAAACTTTTTATCTCTTTCATCTTTTAACCCTGTTGTAAATTCTAATTCATCTGCTAATTGGCTTGGTGTAAAATTGTTTGCTATCGCATAATCATACATTCCCTGATAACCCTCTAATTCCTTTTTTACACTACCACCTTTTGCAAATCTCCCCATTTTTAATTCTCTTCCTTCTTTATAGTTTTCTCCATCAAACCATTTAGATATTTTCTCAATACCTTTTTGTATTTTTTCTTTTAAATCTTCTATACTATCAAAAGTGAATTTGTCTTGTGTGTAATCTTCATAATTTCCTGTTCTGTGATAAGGTGCTTCCATATTTACATTACCGGTAAGAACTATGGTATGCTTACCATCAATACCTCTGCTATTATCAGGATTATAGTAAAATGCTTCTACTTCAAACATAATGCTATCATCATCACTTTTTGAAAATTCATCTAAATCCTCTGCTTCTGAATCATACCCTGCCTCTTGTAATGAATTATAATCAATATTTTCTTCTCCTAATTCTTTTACTATCTCAGGATATTCCTCTGCAAATCTTTCTTTACCATATTCATAGTTTAGATTCTCTACTCTTTCTAATTCAGCATCTAAAGTATTTGTAGGCAATGATTTTCCTGAACCTGTTAGATAGTTTCCGTATGTGAAAAAACGGTATTCATAACCTCCATCTGTAAAAGGGATAAAGCCATCTCGACTCTTATATTCTACCTCTTCTCCTGTTATTTCTTGACCTTCATATTCTCGATTAGCATCTTCTAAAACATCCTCTAACTCATCTTTTAATACTTCAACGATTTCTTCTCTACTTATAGTTTCTCCACCCTCTGAAAATCCTTGAGGAAATTTAGAACTATATATTTCATCGTTATATTGAGATGCATTATCAACAACTCTTACCCAAGTATTAGAATCTTCTATTTCTCTTGCTTTTGAAATTGCTCTTTTTTTATTTGGTGCCTCATCATCTAAATGAACGACATCGTAGTTTTCATCGAAATCATAATCATCTTCGTTGTTGTAAACTCTAATAATATATTCTTTGTTTTCATCTAAATCCCCACCATTTTCAAAACTTCTAATCACGAAAATATCTCCATCATTAGACTTGTATTTCATTTTAGGGAAATACTTTTGTTTAGCTTCTTCAAAATTATCTCTATTCTGTCTTTCTGAATCAACAAAAATCACTTTATAATTATCTCCTGCTAATACTTTTATTTCTTCTACATCATAATCATAATCTCCTGCGGACTGCCAATCATCTCCAAACTTTTGCTTTGCTAAATCAATTAATCCGTGTTCACTAACAAAATCATCTGTTGATGTATAATTTCCACTTAAATCGTTTCCTAAACTTCCACCTTTTGCATATTTAGATAAATCGTATTCTTTTACTGTTCCTCCCTTTTTATAGTTCTGAAAATAATGACCATCATATTCATTATAATTGTTTATTGATAAATCTCTTCCCAAAGCCTCATAGTCAAAATAAAATTCAGAATTTGAAACACCTTCAATACCACCTACATTATCAACATAATTTTCTCCTAATTCGTAATCCCCATCATATTCCCCTATATATCTTTCATCTACAAATTCCTCTAAATTATCAGGGCTAAAATCATTTGCTATTGATTGTAATACTTCAGCAGGAATTCCTTTTTCTTCTGATATTTTATAAGTATCAATAATAATATCATAATCTGCCTCTCCCATATACTCACTATATAGGCTGCTATCAAAATTTTCGTAGTCGTGAATTGAGTGCTCAGTTTCTTCTCCGTTATGATACTTCTTGCTATATTCTTTCATCAATGAAGAGATTTTTTCACTAACTTCTTCTCCACTATCATAATCAGTTAAATCGACCCATTGACCAACTAACCTACCTTCATTATAAGATTTTAAGTCTGCAACATAAATTTTTGGAGTTTCTTCCTTAAATTCTCCTCCTTTATTATATTTATATTTTTTATTTTCCATATTTTTATTTTATCAATAGTGCCGGTATAAGAATTCCTGTCCCTACACCTAGACCATACCAAAAGCCTTTTTTATCATAGAATCTAGTATCATTTTTGATGACTATATTTTTCAAACTACTAACATTTACATAAGGATTTTCGTTTTTCACCAAGACTGAAGGTGTGGGAGCCTTGAAAAAACCGTTACTTTTCATTCCCAAAGTAATAGTTTGTCGATTATACAAAGATAAAGAATCTATCCACATACCCTTTGTATTTATCGTTGAATATATAGAGTACCATTCATCTTCCACACCGAATTTAGTGGGAAGTTTTAAAAAAGGTAATCCTGTAGCATCAAATGTAACTCTTTCAATAGTGTCTATAATGGGGACATATATACTATCTATCTTTGTAATAGTTCTAACTGTTACTTGAGATTTGACCTTTTTTAAATCCTCTATAACAAGCAAATTAAGAGCAATGGCATCCCTTTGTGAAAGGATTACCTGCTCTTGTTCTGCTATTTTTTCTCCGTTTTCATTTAATTTCTCAACGAAAACTTGTTCTCCATCTTTAAATTTAATGACCTGACTTTTATAATCTCTTAATCTTTCATTAGCACTAAAAAGTTGCCAAATAAGAATAAATAGAATTATAATACATATAGTTAGAGCATTATTTTTAAGTTTAGAAAACATAATCCATTTTATTTCTTGTTTCCTATATTTGACAAGTGTTCTCCGGCATTACCTACTGCATAAATACCAAATATCCACATTACAAACTCAGACCAATTAGCAAAGTCTGCCTGTCCTATAAACAAGAAAACTGTTGCACATATAAACAATAAAATCGCAAAAAACATTTTACGACCACCTAAAAAACTAAATACTTTTTCCATTTTTTCTTTTTTTTTAATTCATAATTCTAACATCATATATATTCTGATTGGCGGCTATTATTCTTCTATTAACCTCATCCCAATTTATAATTTTAAATATATTTCTGATGTATTTCGTTCTGTCTGCATCGTATTTCAAATAATATGCGTGTTCCCACACATCTACTCCTAATAAAGGATATGATTGATACTCAGGCATATATGGGTTGTCTTGATACGGAGTTGCTAGTATATTTGTACTACCATCTCTATTCATTACCCACCATACCCATCCTGAGCCGAATCGTTTTTGCGATGCTTCAATAATAAATTCTTTAAATTGTCCGTAAGTGCCAAAGTCTTGAATAATTTTAGCCAATGAAACACCGTGTGGTGGATTTGACTTTTTTGATGGATTAGGTTTAAGCATTTTCCAAAACATAGAATGATTTACATACCCTCCTCCATTATCTCTAATTTCAATTGGGTATCTGTCTATGTTCTGCATTACTCTAATAACCGGGTCAGTAATATCAAATTTATCTACTGCTGCGTTAAACTTTTTTAAATACCCTAAATAATGTTTATTGTAGTGTATTTGCATAGTTTCCTCATCAATATATGGCTCTAAGCCGTTATATTTATAAGGAAGTCTTACAGGAGAAAAATGTATTAAATCATAGTCATCATATTTATTCATTTTCAAACTTTTTATTGCGTGTTAAGTTGCGTGTGGTAACATACGAACTTCTGAACAAAGCAAAAGAACCAATTACACACACGACTAACAAAGCACTTAAAACAACTTTATTATTCACTTATTACTTACACTTATAGATTAAGTAACCTAGCATTCCAATGATAATTACATTGTGAACATTGTTACCACCTAAAAAATCTGCACTTTTAATATCAAACATTTTTTTTAAATTTTTGGGTTAATACTCGTTTTATTTACTATCCTGCAAGTTATATTTTTTAATGAGATTTCTAACGATAGATTGTAACTTCTTTCTATCGGCTCTTGCAGGTGGAAGATTGTCGTTAGTAATATTAATTTTAGACACTTGCATAGTTGCAATTGTATATTTTAAATTCTTAACGATTTCTCTTGCCCTCTTTACACTCACTACTTCTTCAATAATAAATAGGCACCAACACCTATTGCTATATATAAAATTAAATCATTATTATCTTTTTTCTCTTGAACCGGCTCCGGATTTACTACAACTACAGGAGTAGGTGTTACAGGAACTTCTGTAATAGGCTCTTGTATTACTTCTATTGGGTCAGTAGTAGTTACAGTTTCTTCTAAAACAGGGATAGTTGGGTTAGGGTCAACTAACACAGGTGGACCTTTTACAATTGGTGTATTGCAAGGGTCTTTATCTAATGTCCATCCTTGAGGACAAACTGTTCCGGGGAACATATTAGCAACACCAAATCCCTTATCACACTTATTACATATTACAGTCTGAGTAACAGGGTCTACAGGTCTAGTTGGTACACTTGGTACCGAAACCGGTGGTCGATTAGTTGGTACTACAACCCTACCTCGACCTTGAGTAGCTGCTGCTTCAAACCATAATTCATTTGACATATCTTTTTATTTTTTTTATTATTTAATCTAATCCTACTAATTCATCAATAGTTTTGCCATCGAAATATTTATCTTTTAAAAAATTATCATAAACACCAACTAAGGCTACAATAGCTAATAAGTTAAAAGCTACTTGATATTCAAAAGGGGCTAAACCACCTTTTTTTAATTTGTTGTATGACCTTTTATTCATTTTTAATCTTCATTTATATTCCAATCTTGCTGAGGCTTTACGGTAATAATTTTAGATGAATTTTCTTCTTTTAATTCTTTTTTTACTAACTTTATTCTTAAAACATCTAAATATGTTTTTACAATATAAGAAACTCCTATAGCAATTGCAATAGAACCTCCTACTGTTAGTATTTTTTCAAGATGACCTTCTTCTAAATAATCTTCCCACTTAGCCATTTACAATGTGTTTTTAGTTATTGTAATATTTTTTGCTATATATTCTTGGTAAATCATATAAGCACCGTACCCTGCAAGGGCATATTTTATTATTGAAAACATAGTATATTATTTTTATTTGTTATGCTCCACAAGAACCACAAGCATTACTCATATTTGAAGTTTGCCAATCAGTACCTTGTAGGTTTCCTGATGCATTACTCATATTAGTAGTTTGCCAATTTGTTCCTTGTAAATTTCCATTTGCACCATAGAATCCGCTTCTGCTTCTTCCCGGAATTGCTGCTAACCAATTGTTATCTGCACTAGGAATTGCTTTACTATCTCTTGGTGGACCGTAAGGAATCATATATCCTCTTCTTGCTCCTGAAGCATTCTGAAATACACCACCTTGTTGCCAAGAAGTTTCTTCGTTTCTACCACTTTGTTGCCAATTAGTTCCTGTGAAACTTGAAGTTGGTTCAGCACCTTCAATTGGTGGAACTTTACTTGTTTTTGCTTTAGAGAAATGCTCGTAAGCCGCATATGCTCCAAATCCTGCTAGTCCGTAAAGACCGATTTTCATTAAATCCATTTTTCTTTTTTTTATTGATTAATAATTATTTAATTTTTGTTTAATAGGTATTTCTAAAACTTCGCTACCTTGAAATTTATATTCATTTTCAGGGTACATCATTTGCGAGTTACCTAAGTTGTCTATTCCCCAAACAGGAAAATCCACATCTTTCATTGTGATTCTTCCATTTGGAATGAGATTATAAGGTTTGTTTATGTCCTTACTATCTCTTTTATAACCTGTTACAGAATAAATATCACCATTAAATCCTAATGATGCGGTTCCTCCTATTGGTAAACCTCCAATTATTCCACTATCAGGTACAGTCACAACATAAGGTTGTGATTGTCTATTAGAATCAAAAAAGTTGTCACCTTCGTTAAACCAAGAATCTCTTGTGTCTAACAAATTAGATACATCAGCATAGCCATCTTTAATAATACTATCCATTTAATCCTCTTTTGTCTAATTCTTCTTTTACTATTTTCTTTACACCCGGTCTAAAAACATATATTTCTGCCCACATTTCAAGAGCAACAAAGGCACCTACTGCTACTGCTACTGTACCCCAATTTATTTTATCTCCGAATAATTTCATATTACTTTAATTTTGCACCTAAATAAACACTTAATCCTACAAGAGTACCCACTATAATACTACTTGATAGCGGAACTTGACCGTGATGAACTAACATATGAACTAATTGTTGTTTAAGTTCTAAATCCTTTGCATTTCCTGTTGGAGGTTTTATCTCTTCAGGAGTAGCATATGGTGTCACCAACTTAGGTAAAACTAAATTTAAACCTACACCTACTAATACTGCCTTAGTTACATCATTCATATTATTTCTTTTTGTATATCATCATACCTGTCTTTGTTTTTGATGCTACATAGGTACTTCCGTTATAACTAAAAGATTTTTTTCCGGCTTTTCTTGCCTTTTCTTTTGCTTTCATATAAGCATTCATTGCTCTTTTCTTTGCCATAATTAATTGTTTTTAAATTTATTTTTATATATGTAAAATGCCAAACCTGCTACAAGAATAGCACCTCCTATATACATAATATTCTTATTTCTTTTTTCAGTTTTTACTTCTTGAGTACGAGCATCAATAACTGCCTGTTCTTCTATAGTATGTTGTTTAGCAGCCATAATTTATTTTTTAAACATTCCTTTACTGTAAGCATAATATACACCTACTCCAATGATTGCTATCCAAGCTAAGTTTGGTAAGCCCATAAATCCTGCTTTTTTTGGCTTAACATCTGCCGGAGTAGTTCCAACATTATCTCCGGGTCCTATTAATTCTGCTTCAGCTAATAACTCTTCTTGAACTACGGCATCATCTTTTCCTGCTCCGTATAAAGCATTATTTACCGTTTCTATATATTTCGGGTCTGTTCCCGGTGCGAATCTTGACATAATTTTTTATTTTTTTCGGGTATGACTTTTTACTGTCTTACCTTTTCGTTTATAACTCTTGATTATTGTGCAAGATTTACTTCCACTTTTTTTTGTTGCTTTTTTCTTTGCCATAATTTATTTTTTAAATACTCCTTTTTTGTAGGCATAATATACACCTGCACCAATAATTGCAACCCAAGCTAAAGTCGGCAATCCCATAAATCCTGCCTTTTTTGTTTTACCATCTGCAACTACTGTTGTAGTAGATTCTGATGATACTACAGTTTCAGCTTCAGGTGTTGCAATTTTAACACTATCTTTAGGTGCTTCTTTAAATTTTTCTGCCAATATTTCTTTTCTCTCAGCTACGAATTTTGGGTCTATTTTTTTTGATGCCATTTTTTTATTAATTAATTATTTATTTATTTATTTCTGTTTCTTAACATATATGCTATAGCTAGTGCTCCTGCTACTGCTACTCCAAAAATTAGGAGGTTATTAGTTGTTTTAGCTTTTTCTTCTGCCATATCTCTTGACAATATCATATCGGTTTGTGCTTTACCTAATTCTATAGCGATTTGTTTTCTTGCGTTTAACTCTGCTAGTTCTCTATAGAATCTTTTATCTTCCTTGTCATACTGCTCTTGCCTTCTTGCCATATCACGACCAAAAGCTGCGTTTTTAGCACCTATAAATATACCTGCTACTGATTGTGCAACTGCTGAAACTGCCGTGGCAATACCTACTAAAAGTGTAGCTGCTATATTAGAGAATCTTCCTTCCTCTACTTTGCTTTGAAAAATTATTATTCTAGCAATAAAATCTTCATCTAGCATATGAAATGCTACTGCTTTATTTACTTCATCCACAGGAGAATTAACAGGCAACTCGGCATAACCATTTTCGTTAAGCCATTGAATTACTAAAACCTTGTTGTCAAGAATAAATCCTGCTAAAGCCTTAAATGCTAAATCCCTGTTTCTCATTATTTCATTATTTTTATTGCTATATATACCACAACTCCTCCTGCTAATGCTATATATAATGAATTCATTCTTGTATTTTCTCTGTTTTTTTGTATCAAATTTTCTTCTTGTTGCAAATAATCTGATTGTGCTAAAAGAAATTGTTTTTGCATTTCCTTTCTATTTAAAAATGCTATTTCATCTCTTGTTTCTTTATTTAAATACCTAGACCTAAAACCTTCTCTAAATATTTCTCTACGCATTTTTTTGTTTCTGCGTATATCTTGTTGTACCGCAACTCCTGCCGTTACAACCAATAAACTGCCTATTATCCAAGCAGCCGTTGCAGATAGAGTGAATATTGCATTTTTATATTCATTTTCTTCAGTAGCTATTTTCATCAATCCGTTTTGTAACTCTTTGTTTGTTGAGTTATCAATAACTACTTCATTTACACTTGCAATAGGTGCATTTAAAGGCAGCGATGCTATCCTTAATCCATTGATTAGGGATATTACATCCTTTTTATTTTGCAGTAAAAAAACTGCTAAATCTGATATTGCCTTTTGCTTGTTCATATTATCCTACTGCCGGTGTTGAAGGTTTCTTTTTTAATGCTACATATGCTACAACTCCTATAACTAATGCTCCAACACCTAATGCCACATATGTTAATGTTTTATCCTCTGTTTTTCTTTCAGCACTTTTTAATTGTGCTTGATTAAACATTTTTTGAATGTTAGCATCAAATTCTGCTGCTTGTTCATCTAATTTTTTCTGAGAACAGTCTAATTCATCCCATTTATTTTTAAAGTCTAATCTTCTGTTTTCTAAGGCTCTTGCATTTCTTGTGATTACTCTGTCTTTAGCACCACTATTAGCATTTTTAGTCATATCCTTATCAATAACACCAATAGTATCATCTATGGTATCACAATCCATTTCATCCTCTAATTTGTACTTTTCGTTATATCTGTCAACTGCCTTGTTATATCTTTCTTTTTCTGCTTTTTTAGGTGCAAAAAAATCCTTGAACCAAGTACCTCCTATAAATCCGGGATGATTAAACCATAATTCTTCTTGCATAATCTTATTTTTTTAATTTACTATATATTATTATTCCTACTATCGTAAGAGATATTCCCCCTACTAATTTTAAAATTGCACTTCCAATACTATTATCTTCTTCTTTAAATTCATCTATGCTTCCAACTGCATTAGAGTAATTTTCTTGTTTACATTTACCTCCGCACTTACATTCTCCTCCATTTTGGCAAGGGTGATACTCTTTATTTTTGCATCCACAACTCACTACTTTCTTCCTAAAAATATGCCAAGAAGAATACCTGCTATTCCTCCAATTAGCATTGTGTTATGCTCTTCATTTTTCTCTAATTCTCCACCTTTTTCGAAATCTTTATAGTCATCAACACCTTCTTTTATTTTTGGAACATTAGCATTATCAAGTGCTTTTATAACATCTAACATTGTATCTCCCTCGTATATTGTGTTTGTTGGACTTTCAATAATTACTCTTGTTTGAATACCTCGTGGGTCATAAGTTATAAAAGTACCACTTGGTTTGTGTTCAAAAAACTTCAATCCCATTGAACCTCTTTTACTTTTGAAACCCCTACTTAAAAATATATTTTCATAAGTATCATTAGTCATTTTATAGGTTTTAACCTTACCACCTTTTGCATAATAATCACTATCATAAGATTTTCCATTAGGACTTGTACCTCCTTTTAACCAAGAACGAACATCATCATAATAACTTTCTCCTCTGTGTTGCAAAATGTGAGATGGAGTTACTAAATCTACTCCATCTTTACTGTTAGCCATAGACATATGTGTAGTGTCAATCTTCTTAATATAGTATGGGTATTTTTTATCCCCTCCTATTTTAATCATAATTACATCATCAGTTTGTCCACCTTTTTCAAACTCTAATTTCTCTTTTTTATAGACTTCATATGGAAATACAAATTGAGCAGAATACAACTTCATTTCACCTTTTTTCCAAAGTTCTTTTTCTTTTTCAGTAGGTGCAGAAAACTCATCCCAATCACTACCTTTTTCGTGCTTTACAAGAGCACTTGTTTGAATAGTATCTTCATCAACATAAAAATCCTCTTCTTTCATATCTGCGTATGAAACAAAATCATTTAAAGTTTCAAATAAATCTTTTTTATTACTAAACTTAGTTTTATATGGAAAATCATTTTCACCTAAGTAATATGAATGAAATTGGTCTTTCTCTCCCTCTTCATAAGAATCTTCGTAAAAAGTAACATCAGCACCCTTTATTTCGTATGTTTTTCCAACTTCGCCACCTTTTGCATAATACTTCTTTTTATATGAATTGTAATCTTTATCCATTAACTCATCTCTCTTATCCTCAACTTTCTTTTGTTCTTTACTACTTAATTCATTATACTCTTTGTTATACATTTCAAATGCTAACTTTCTTATAGGACTTCTTCTAATATCTCCACCTTTTGCAAACTCTTCTTCTTGTTGAAACCTTACATATACCACTCCATCATCATCTTCATCAAAATCTGCTATATTATAACCGCTTGGTGCAAAAATGTCATCCTCATCTCTTCCTTTATCAAATTTTTCTGTCTTTATATCATTTCCATCATAATCTTCATAAATAGCATATTTCACCTCACCGCCTTTAGCAAATTTTGCTTTTTGTTTCTTAGCATCTTGAACGGTTTTGTATATGCCTCCTAAATCTTTCTTGATTTCTTTTATATTATTCTCATTATCCTTAATAGATTTTATTTCTCTATCAATGCCACTCTCTAAATTGTTAATTTGATTTTCAGAAACTGTAATATCTTTACGAATGCTTTTTATCTCATCTCTACCTTCATTGATTTCTTTATCGCCTTTTTTAGCAACATTACCCATAGCTTTAGCAAGTTCAATTTGACCTCCTCTTTCGTAACTATTATTTCTATTTCCTCTTTTCATAATTATCTTCCTATAAAAAATGCACCTAATAAAATTCCTGCTATCCCTCCTACAAGTAAAGTTTGATTATTATTATCTTCAGTATTATCAACTTTTTTTGCTTCTACTTTTTCAATTTTATCATCACATTTATCTTTAGTGATTGTTGCTTTTCTTAAAGCACCTTTTTCCTTCTTTAGTTTAGCAATTTCTTTGTCTTTTTCTCTTCTTAGCTTAACATATCTATCTCTGTCAATTTTACCTTCAACAGAGCCTCCACGAGCCATTTTTCTTTTGTCTTTATCCATTGTAGATACATCAGCATACTTTCTTCTACCCATATATTTTTCCATTCCTGCACTTTCTCTCATTCTACTGTCTAAAGATTGAGATTTTTTTCCTCTGTTTCTTTCTCCTATGCTTTCTTTATCTCTGTCATCATAACCTTGAGTTTTACCACCTTCCATAAACATTCTATCTCCTTTATCCATAGTTTCTACACTTGAATATGCTCTACGACCTAGATTTTTATTAGCTGCTTTGCTTTCATCTCTTCGGTCTTTTAATGTTTGTTTATAACTGCTTTCTCTTCCAAGTCTAGTTCCTAAATCTTCATTTAACTTATCGTTATATCCTTGTGGTCTATCAGTTTCTCCTCCTTTAGCCATTTTTTTCTTATTTGCTATTTGTTGCATATTTAAAGCAAATTGTGCTCTTTCACGAGTTCTTTCTGAAAAGTCAGTTGGATTATCTTTTACTTTTTTAGCAAAATCTTGAACGGACATACCTGCATCAGTAGCTTGTTTAGTAAAAGCACCTACAGTTCCTTTTTTTTCCATTTCTTTATCTACATTTTGAATCCAATCTGCCATAGTATTAATTTTTTTTCATTATTAAATAACCTAAAACTAAAACAACTGCTCCAATACCTAAATACATTGCCATATTGCTATCATCTGAGCCTGATGAAACACCTGCTGCTACAGTATCATCGTTTGTATCATATGAAGTAAGGTCATCTGAATCAACTCCTAAATCCATATCTATAACTTCATCAATCTCTTCTTGATTACTTGGTTCTTCCGAGATAGTCATTTCTGATAATTCATCATTGAAATCACTAAGATTCATAGATGTACCACCTTTTACTGTTACTTCTTTTCCGGGGTATCGAGAGTCTGATGGTCCGTGCTCTCTTAATGTTGCACTATATCCATCTCTTACTGAAATATGAGATGCATCATCATTTGGGAAATCACTATCTCCTAAGAATGTTCCTTCACCAAAATTTTCTTGCCAACCGGGAAATCTACTATCACCATCTCCGTGTTGAGATAATGTGACTGCTCCTGTTTGTCCAAACCAAATATCACTCATATCTATTTATTTATTTATTAAAAACATTTTTGTTCATATACCATAACCCTACGGCTATAATTGACCAAAATACTATTCTAGGTTTTCTTTTCTTTTCTTTTGCCATTATGCTTCAGGATTAAATGTTGCTTCCGGTAACTCCGGTCTTGGAGGTGCAGGTGCCATTGGTGCCTCTGCTACAGGTGAAGGCATAGTTTGTGGGGTAGGAGTATAATCTACTTCTCCACCGTGGTCAAACTCTGCTCCATCTTCTTTCTCAAAGAATAATTTATATCCTACATATACAATTCCTAAAAGTACCAATGCATCAAAAATCTCTCTCTTGTTTCTTTGAAAGAAATTTCGTTTCCTAGACAATTCTTTTTTCTTGTATTGTTTAATGCTACTTTTTTGCATATCCTCAACCCAATCTGAATTTCCATCATCGCTGACTTCCATTTTTCCATCAACGACATAAGTTTCTTCAGAATTTTTTTGAGTGTCAGAGCCTTTAGGTTCAGATAGTTTCTTGTCTATAAGACCCCATCTTTCCTGTTCTTCTCTGTCATCTACAAAGCCATTACTTTTAAAACCTGCATCTATACTCATAACTTAATTATTTTTGTTCTCTTGCTACATTTCTACCTTTTTGCCACCCATATCCTAGTGCAAAAAACATTGCTCCTGTTAAAACAAGAGAAACTGCGAAAGTGCCGATATTCATTTTTTGTTTTGCCATTTTATTATTATTTAATTGTTATAATTTTTTATTATTAAAGCATTGCATTATTATAATACTCTTCACTTGCCTGACCATATACTGCATTAGGGTACATTGATTTAAATGATTCAAATGGAGATTGTTCTGATTTTAATGCTGCTTCGGTGTTTGGACCAAATTTTCCATCAACTTTTAAACCATAACTTCCTGCATCATTTAAAAATCTTTGTAAATTTTCTACTTTTACTCCTCCGCTACCTAATTTTAATGGAAAGCCTCTTCCTGAAAATTTATCTTCTTTTTTCGTTACAATTTCAGGGCTACTTACTGTTCCATTATTGTTTGATTTATTTCTAATCCTACTAGGTCTTAATAGATAATATAGACCTACTCCTGTTCCGAGTACACCTACTACTATTAATGTTATTTTTAAGCCTTTATTCATAATTATTAATCGTTAAACCACATTTGGTCGTTATATCCTCCAAAACCTTTTTGGTTAAAGTTAGAGTATGATTCTCCACTAAATCTAACACTTCCTCCTCCTCTTACTGAACCACAACTTGCAGGGCTATTGCTATAATTACCTAATGAACCACAGTTACCTTGAGATGTTAGTGTTGTAAAGTTTGAGCCCGGCATTGGCATTCCAACACCTTGACATCCTTGTGGATAGCAAAATCCTGTGTAGGTACAACTTCCATCATCATTATTTGCTCCCGGACTATAATTGTTTGCATTAGAATCAGTACAACCGCTAATAGTATATTCACACGGACAATCACTTAATGGTGGTGGTGGTGGTGGTGGTACATTTATATTTGCTGCTGCATTAAAGAACTCATCTCTTGAAATGTAAGAGTTAAATCCATCTTGGTCGTTATTTAGTAAAAAAGCCATTTTTTTTATTTTTTATATTAATAATCCCCCATCATAAAGGTTCCATCAAATCCTCTTGATACTCCAACTTGTGCATTTACATTAGTTAGTACATTTCCTGAATTAGGAGAAGTAGAGCATCCGACTGTTGCATTAGGATTATAGTTATCTGCTAATGGGTCAGTACATCCTACTATTTGAACAGGAGGATATTGACAACTTCCATCATCTGCAACTGCTAAAGAGTCATAGTTTAATGCAGAAGGGTCCATACATCCTGCTATAGGCATTGGTGGTGGATTTAATTGACAAGTTCCATCATCACTATTTGCATTAGGATTGAAATTATCTGCCTGTGGATTGGTACACCCAAATACTGTGTAGGTACAACTTCCATCATCTGTATTTGCTCCCGGTGCAAAATTATTTGCATTAGAATCAGTACATCCTAAAATTTTTTGTGGTGGTGGAGGTAAAACAATTATTGGGTCATCCATATCTATTGGTACGATGACTTCATCAACTTCAGGTGGTGTTACAACTATTGGTTCTTGAGTTAAAGGTGGAACAACAATTGGTTCTATTGGTGGCAATGTTGGTTCGGTATTGCTTACTATAGCAACCGTTTCATCCTTTTTCTTTTTAAGAAGTAAGTAGGCAGCCACACCGATGCCTAATAATCCCAATAATTTGTTGTCCATTTTTCTCTATTTTGTTAGTTCTTTCTTTAATTGTTCAGCATCATTTTCATTAAAACCATCAAGAATTGTTTGCGATGTTCCGGAAACAGGTGTGGTAGGATTTGTCACATTTGCTACACTACCGTTTGAAATGGCAGTATTTTTAGTAGCAGTTGTGCTTTCTCCTTGTTTACGAGAAAATATCCTGTGAAGGATAAATGTTGCAGCAATGGCTCCGATGATATATGTTAATGGTACTTTTTTCATTACTATTTTTTATTTCCAAAATTTAACTACTGCGGTAATTATAATACCCCAAATAGTAGTTACGGCAGTTACTCCTCCCATAATTTTGTTTTTAAATGTTTTATCTTCTGCAATGTACTCAGAGTGTTCATTTACTTGTTCAATTAAACCTTTTTGACCAAACTCGGCATCTCCACAAACCGCATTAGCTAATCTCTCAATAAGAACACCTTGTTTCTTAATTTCTTGCTTAATGTATGTTATATTCTCTTTTTGCGTTGCCATAATTACATTGCTACTACTATACCTGTGCTTCCTGCTCCACAAGTAATATTCAATACACCTAAGTTTCTATTATCAGGGTTTTGAATTGTTATACTTTCATTTGCTTTTAAAACAATATTATTAGAATCATCCCCTCCTATACTTCCTGTTCCTAAAACAGTAATTCCATTGGCTCCCGTGTTATCTGTTTTACATAAGACAGAGATATATGTTATTCCCATACTTAATGTTGTAGATACCGTGTCCGTTGCGGCTAGGGTTCTTGTAAATATTGCACTCATATTATCCTATATTTCCTAATATCTCTTCAGGCTTATCGAATAGCCAATTGAAAGATATTTGTTTAAAAAATTCATTGTTGTGATAGGCTAACATATATACTTTATTAGCATCGCTATCTTTTGTTACTATTACAGATGACATTTCGTTTACATCTGTGTTTTTTTCTTCTGCTAATCTTATAATAGATTGTTGTAAAAAAGGTGCGGTTAAAAACTCTCTTTGTTTAAAGTCAAACTTTACATCTAAAATTTCATTAAAAGTTAAGTCGCTTATTTTCTCATAATCTTTCATATAAGAATATAAAACACTTTCCCCGTTAAACTTAATAACGAGTTGAATGTTTTTTGCATCACAATTATTTTTATCAGACAATCTTTTTAGAGCATTGCTCATTATGTCAATCGCTGAATTTACTATTTGTGCTTTTAGTGCCGTGTTCATCTTTTAGTTTTTATTTTCAAAAATAATAAAATTATTCAATTTATCCGTTTTTTTATCCTATAAAATCACTTGTAGATGCCGTAACATCAATAGGTAAATTATTTATCGTTACTATTCCTGCTCTTACATCTAAACTACCTCTAAGTGTAGCTACTCCCGGTGTCTTATCTACTAATTGATTTATTATTGTTGCTATTCCTAATGACAATGACAAATTAGTGTCTGCATTCGCTACTACAGGAATTATTACTGAACCTTTTGCAGGAATATTATATTCTTGGTCATCAGATGCTTTTGCAACTACCTTATTATCAATAATTAAATCAAATTGATACTTTTTTACTTTTATATTGAAATCCGCAGTATTTGTGAATTTCATTTGAACTTCTATTTTAGTATTGTTATTAGATGTACCTAAATATGTTACATTTTTTATCTTATATCCAAATGCTGATAGCAAATTTCTTTGTCTATTTATATAAGTTGCAAATGCAATACCGGCAGCCCCTAAAAGTGTAATAAACCAATACTTTTTCATAGTTATTTAGTCGTTATAAAATTCGGGTTTTGGTGCTGATGCTTTAATTGCCATATATCCTAATGTTGCAACAACTCCTGCCACTAAAACCCATCCAATAATTTTCGTTGTTCCATCTCCACCTAATGATGCTTGAGTAGTTGTAGTGGTTGTTCCTGCATTTACATTGGCATTAGGGTCAAATTGTGGAGCCTGTACCCCCGGTTTTGTCATATTTACACCTGTTGAAAAACCTTTATTTATACTATCAAATATATTACCTATTTTACTCCAAGTATTTTGTTTTCTAGCATCAATTTGTGATTGAGTTAAACAAGTATTTCTTGAACTTGATGTCCATCCTGCCGGTTGTTGACCTCTAGGGAATTGTTGACTGATTGGCATACCGTTTTGGCAAGTATGATAAGTTTTCATACCATCTCCACCAAAGATTCCGGATATAAATCCACCGCCACTAGAACTTTCTTCTGTAGAAGGAACTGTTCCTAAATCAACAGGAGGTAATTCACCTCCATCGACAGTAGTAGTATCGCTATCTCCTCCACCAAAGAGTCCGGATATAAATCCGGGGTGATTACTCCAAGCATCATCTTGTACCTCTCCTGTAAAACTATTGTATTCAGCAGTACCATTTAATCCATCTCCTTGGTCAACAGAATTCGCTTGAGTATCAGGATTGCCTCTTAATCCAAACGGATTAGGTAAAGGATTATGAAATGTATAATCTTGGGAATCTCCAAAGAAATTTAAATATTTATCTTCACTTTTCATATCTTTTTTTATTTTTTCATTATAAAATAGATAGCAACTGCACCTAATACTAATGCTATCGTTTTATCTATACACTTTTCTTCTCCTTGTACTTTAAATGGAATAGTATATTGGTCATCTCCACATCCACTTGAAACTACCACAGGTGCCGGTTCAGGCACTACTACTACAGGCACAGGTGCCGGTTCAGTTTGAGGTAATTCAATTACGGGCTCAGGTGCAAGAATACTAACTTCTGAAGATGCAAAGAAACCGCTATCTCCATTATCCCAAAGTATTTCATATCTTTCAGGATATGTCTTTTGAATATTTCCTGTTACTGTTCCTTTTCTCAAATTAGCACTCATAGGACAAGGTGGTGCCACACAAGCCATATGAGTAATCATACTTACTCTTTGACCTTTTTCCAATCTTATTGGCTTAGTTCCTCCTGTATAAGGTGGTGTTGGTGTTGGCACGGGTGGCAAAACATAACCTACATCATTTGCTATTTGTTGTTGTGTTGCTCCCGGAGCAGGTAATCCTGATGCTACAGGTGTACCCATTGGTATTACTCCTCTATCTACAATGAAATTTCCTGCATTATCTTGAGGACATCCTCCATATATATTATCACAACTAATTCCGTTGTAAGTTTCTCCTGATTGATTGAACCATAATTTATTATCCATAATTTTTTTTTTTTAGTAATCTCCGAACATAAATTCTCCATCAAAACCTCTTGTTGAGGAAGATATGTTTGTATTGTTTTTAATTTGTGTTTGTATTGGTTTAGTCGGTAACGGTGGCAATGTTGGACTTGT
>Ga0181373_1000060_pt1 | contig 34746 bp, 39 predicted proteins | sample LowvirmetaG_3_FD_130159 | JGI IMG/M metagenome (GOLD analysis project Ga0181373, IMG submission 130159) | Marine viral communities from the Subarctic Pacific Ocean - Lowphox_09 viral metaG | ecosystem: Environmental > Aquatic > Marine > Oceanic | place: Subarctic Pacific Ocean | collected... | reverse complement strand
CAGTTGATATCCTCTATGTTCCTTGCGTATTGTTATTTGTTTTTCCATCGTCAACCACATCTGTGTTGCAGTTGCATTTTTGTAATAAGCATCGAGCATTTTTTGGAGCATATTACATTCCTGAGTAGTAATGACGTTTCTATCTCCAACTCGGCTTAAAAACTTCTTCCAATCTCTAATTTTAGTTACAGATTCTGAACTAGGCTTTTTAGCATTTATCACACGCTCAGAAGGCTTTTCAGGTTCCCCACCTTTGCAGAAAAAATACATATCTTGCAACTCTTCTGTGGACAGTGTAATCATATCTTCAAAGACTTGTCCTATGATATAATGCCTACCACCAGTTTTGTGACAATCTGGATGGGTTCCGTTAAGTCTATCTTTATAAGTCTCAGGACTTTGAATAAACTGACGCAACTTAGACGATGTAATTGCATCATAGGCATGATAGTCCTCAATATTTAGGTCTTGTGGTAGTATAATCATTCAAGACCTTTTGTCTCAAATTTAATTCTAAGACCTTGAACTGGACTACCACCTTTTGGATTGCGCACCCCATCCTCAACGTAAAGTTTTACTTTTTGTCCTTTCCACTTTTTAACACTAGCACTAAACATTTTTGCTAATGTTTTTCTGTTTGTGGCATTAAGGACCATCTTTTTGTCTTTGCCAACAAACTTTAAACTGTAGATTTCTTTCTCAGTCCTTCCGCCATCCATTTTAACATCAGTGGATTTAACTACTGATTCAATAGTTACTTGGACATCGCCCAGCCCTATTATGTCACTACTCGCAAGCCATTCGCTTGATTTCATGTCTGACACGCTACCTGTGTATTCCTCTTCACTCATATTTTTATTTGGTTAGTACTGATTCAAGAATATATTCTATCTCAGTTGTTAATGATCTTTTATTTATATCTGCGGATTTTTTAAGCAAATCCTTTAAATCATCAGATAAATAAACTTGTAAGGGTTTTTTCTTATCCATGTAATATACTTGTTTTAAATTTAAATTAAAGTCAAATTAAATTTAGATTGAATTTAAATTAAATTTAAAAGCATATAACTAGACACAAAAAAACCACAGTCAGAAGAAAATATGAAAAACTGACTGTGGTTTTGAACTAACCTATACTATATATATACCATTAACCTAATGAAAATATACTACATAAATTTATTTAAACAAACTAATTTGTCGTTTTAGTTCCTGTTTTAATAACATAATCACGTATTTCTTGTATTTGATTGTAAATTTTATCAACAATTGAACTAAATTTATCGTCCAGGTGCTTGTGGTTGTCAGTTTGTTGTCTAATTTCCCGATCATGTCGATCATCGGTTTGTTTTTGTAAAGCTACGTCTGTTTTCATTTCATTAATTTTCGTTGTTAAATTACAGACGCTATCGAAAACTTGTTTTTTGTCTTCTGATTGTTTAGATTCTAATCGCCTGTATCGGATTTCTATCTTTTCTTTTGTTTTAGCTTCTGAGATCGTTATTTTCTCATTAATTTCTGCAACAATCTTACCCCACAGAAGCTTCATTATTATTGCACCTGCACCTAAAATAACAGTGCTTTGTGCTGCTAGTTGATTCCAGTTAATAGTTGTTTCCATATTATTATTACCTTTTACCTGCTGCCATACCAAACAAGAAATGAACGATACTAATTACGCTATATCTCATATAATCAGGGATTACAAAACCATGTGCGGTTATGACATCCTTACCACCACCTAAGGTTAGTAGACCAAATATATTTAGCCAAGCTTTTTTATCGTATATCTGGCTAACACCACCACCTTCAATGAATTGTGGAATCAACAACCCACCAAAAGAGATAGTAATAATAATTAATGCAACAATCATCCTTAGTCCAGTCCCGCCACGTTTCTGAGCAGCATCTGCACTGTCCTTACCTGCCATTAATAAATCATGAAGGTCTGATTGCTGTTGTTTCTTTTGTTCCCCGAACCAACCTAAAACTAGACTAGCTAGGCTTAATACAACTTCTATAGGTAGACCGAACATATTATTAAACCGTATATCCAGCACTTTCTCTGCTGTAATCTATAAGTTTTTGCTGTTCTTGTGATGTCAACAATTTATCAAAGACGTAAACATCTCCTACTTCTCCGTTCCATTCAGTAGTATGACCACCAACCCTAAAAGGCGATGTGCTGTTAAATACTCCTGTTGTGTGGTTGTCTAATTGTTCAACTCCAATTTCGTTACCTGCAATATCCCACATCCTAAAACCAATTTGCACACCGTCTTCATGCCAGCCGAATCCAAAATACCATTCTCCTGCAGTAATAGGTTTGTCAGTAATTGATGTATTAGATTGCACAGAACCATCGTGAGACACCGCAAATTGTATTCCAGCACCTCCAGATCCATTCCTAATGCCAAATGACCTTGAACCAGTAGCCCCCCATACCCCGATAGGAAATTTAAATTGATCTAATTCGTCCTGTTTAAACCAACATCCGATTGCAAAATCACCTGTAAAATTAAAAGGTTCTGGATTAAGGTCTAATTCGCCATCTTTAAACGATCCTTTCGTGCCAAATCCGTTTCCGATATAGGTTGCTGCATCTGCAATTGTTGATTGCACAACATCAAACCCACTTGCCGAGCGATCAGTCCATTTCGTTACTTCGTCACTACCAGCAGCAGCACCCTCTATGTGTCCTAATACTGCGTTTGTGCTGTCGATAGATACTTCGGTAAGGTCTAAGCTAGTCTCTCTCGCTGGTCCAACTGTTGGTGATCCGTTGACTGTTAAATGGTTTGTGCCATGACTATCCTTACCAAGATCCGCTGAGTTCTCAAAGTCATACCAAGCTACAAGGTTTGTTTTTGATCCTGTGTAGTCTGCAAGGGTGGAGTTTTTGCCAAGAGTATGTAGCTCACTTCTAATCGTTGAATTTATAACAGCGTCATAGGTTGATATATTACCAACTATAAAACCTCCAATACCTGATATTTGACTTCCAAATATTACATTTTGAGTTCCATCAAGCCTATTATATGTACCACTTGAATCATTAATTAATAGGCTAGTTTTATCGTTTCCATTAATATACAAATTAAAGTCTGAAAATGTCTGCGTTAATGCAGAATAAGTTATCACTATATGATTCCATTCTAATGCATTCAATCCAACTGAAGATATTGGAATATTAAATCCGATAAAGTTAGGATTTCCAGCGGTATCAAACATTAAATATCTCATTATAGTTGAGTTTATTAATCCGTAATATCCTTTCAATGTTGGATCTGTTTCTATAAAAAATCCATTATTATTTTCATAATATATCCATATGCTTAATGAATATGCACTATCAGAAGAACCATCATGCCCAAAAACATCCCCTGTAGATTCTAAATAATCAGGATTAAGTTTTAAATCCACATACTGTGTCCGAGCATCCTTAACACCCCCTACCAAATCTGCTTCAGTAATACTAACAGGAGTCAAATCATTAGACCCATGTGCATCTCGTCCGATTAGTTCTAGGTTCTGCTCGTTGAAAGAATAATCAGATACTAAATTGTCTGTGTGTAGCGTTCTTGCTGGTGCTACTATTCCACCGTTGTAAAGGGTTGCTACTTCAGTTGAGGTTAGTTCATCATGGTAGATAGATAATTCGTCAAATGTATGTTCGGAAGCACTTCCAAAATCTGTATCTACGGCAAGTCTTGTTGTTGCTGTAAGTGTATCTGAAGTTACAGTTTTAGAAGTTTGCTCAACTCCGTTTAGAAACATTTTAAGACCACTAGCATTTGTAGACCCATCATATGTAAATGCTAAGTGAACAAATTGATTTGTTACATCAAATGTTGTCGTAAATGTTACGACAATTCGGTTTGTTGACGATTCATTAATAAAAAAAACAAAGGAAGTTCCTGTAGTATTGTAAGATTCAATGTATTTGCCTGTTGAAGCGTCATATTTGTTTAGCCATCTATCATAACCGCCTGCAACTGCACTAGGTTTAGCCCAAGTTACAAAACTCCAAGGTTCGTTAAATGCTCTGTCAAAAGCACCTCCAGATTGATAAGGTAAGGTTAATTTTTTACTACCATCCAAACTCACAGCGTGACTCTCACCATGATAATCTCTACCAAAGTTCTGGATCGTGTTGAAATCATACCAAGCTGCGATGCTTGAGTAATACGACTCTGTCCCGACTAGGTCCTTGTGATGGACTCCGTTGCCAGAGTTGTAAAGTGCGGTAATCTCTGCTTGCGTTAATACTTTGCTAAAAGGGATTAACTGATCTATGTGTGTTTGTCCAAATAAACTGCCATCAGATGATCTACCTACATTAAATGTATTACCATTAATAGAATTGTCAGAAAAACTATCTGTAAGTACAGTTAATGGTTGATCCACTCCATTTACGTATATTTTAATATCTGAAGCAGATGGAGAACTATTTCCGTTAAAAGTCCATGTTACATTATAAAATGTATTATTAGAAAATGTATTATTACTTTCTACAAAAATACGACTACTAATACTATCCCCTACATAAAATCTAATTTTACCTGATGTCCAATAAGCATACCACCCTTTCTTTGTTACATTATCATAAGTACCGCACAGAGGATACGTTAAACCTCCTGTGATTGCTGCACTTTGAAAAGTTGCACAAATACTAAAAGTGTCAGTATAATCGAAATCAGCGACAGATCCATTATCCAAATAGTCATTACTACCATCTAACGCTACAGCAAACTTACTCTTAGCATAGGCTTCTGACGTATCGCCCCAAAAGACTGGGTTTAATGCTGCAACCTCTTGAGCTTTTGTTAGGATAATATTACCAAAATAAAACTTGTCATTAAGAGTTTTACTTAAAGTTTCGGTTAAACTAGCGGTTAAAGGTGCAGTTGCCATGACTATATATTTTCGCCTTCAGAAGGTAATACTGTGTATGTAATCGGATTAGCGTAACTTGTTGTAACTAAATACAATGTCTCTTTACCTGCAATAAATAAACCACCTCCATTAGCAGTTACTGTTGTATCACTGCCTAGTGCAACTTTAGTTACTCCATCGTCTGTGCTAAATTGTAAATCTACTGTTGCTCCACCGAAACCACTTGCTGCTGTTGCTTTAAAAACTCCAGCACCGCCTTTCCATTTGATTTCAATTGTTCCATTTCCTGATATTGTGTTTGCCATAATAATTAACTATTATCCGTTATTTGTTGATTTTCAATGTTTAATTAAGCTCGTTCTGGTATAAGCACAGCTAGTTTTTGTATTTTATCAAGTGTTGTGCCTGATACTGCATTTTGTGCCTCAGTAGCTGATAGGTTATTTAATGCTGTAATTTGTGCAGGTAATGTAGTTCCTGTATCGACTAATATTGCATTTATAGTTGTCTGTATGTCATCGCTGCTAGCAATCAATACCTTCTCTCGCCAGACCAAATCTATCGCACCTCCGCCTGTTGTTGGATCTTTAACTGGATATGCACTATCTGCTCGATATATTCTTGCATTGTCATTTTGGTAGACGTTATCGTTTGTTGTGATGTCAAAAAAGATATTTACTACACTGTTATTAATTAAATAATTAGCTGTGTCCTGTGCAGTAACACCACCGAAAAACTCGGTAATACCTTGTGCTGTTGTAAGGTTGTAACTCCACCAAGCGTAAAATTGCTTGCTTGTAAAATTATTTCCGACAACTACATCTACTTCGTCATTTGCATAATCAGCAGAAAACAATGTAATTGATGATCCATCCACTGCATTTGCATTGTACACTGGATCATCTATTTGTGTGTCGATAATTGACAGACCTGTCGATGTTAAGATACCTAAAGCACTAAACTCTTTTTTAGCTGTTACTCCGTTTACGTATGTTGCGGTAAGGCGAAACGTATCTCCTACATCTGCGGTTGCCGCGAAAACGTCAACTTGTGCAGAATAGCCACTACCTCCAGAAACAACACTGTTATCAACCTCGGCAGATTTAGTTACGTTATACAGTCTAGCTCTTGTACCGTCTAGTAGATTTGGAGCGGTTACAGGTAGATTGTTTTTAAAGGGATAATCACTTCCTGTTAGTGTAAGATTACACCTAAGACGATCCAGATAAGCAGATAAATTTGTTGCTGTTTTTTGGATTCGGAATTTAAACTGGACTCTGTTTTCTGAGTCAGCGGCTAGACTTGCATATGCTGTCTGCATATCAGTTTGAGTAGTTGCTACGTAACTCGTGTATGTTCCTCCAGGTCTACGCATTTTTACAGTTACCGCAAAATCGCTTATGCCATTTCCTTGCAATGTAACTGCTGAAGAAATTGCAGATACATTGTTATGCACAAACGATTGTAGCTCGATTACATCTCCAGAATTTTGTATATACAATCTATTACCGTTGTTAAACTGGAGTACTCCTGTCTGTGTAACTGTCGTTAGATAATCTGTTTGTTCTTCAACGGGAGAAAATCTTAGGTAAAAAATACCATCAGTTTTCTCAACAGCCCCCCCGTTTGCTGAGTTTCGGATACCTACTACCGAAAGTGAGTCCACACCTGATGCTATTGCACTTGGACCAAACGAACCAAAACCCGACAAACTAGTGTCACTTAGATAAATCTGCTCAAGCCTAGTCCTCGCTCCAACCGATTGATTTGCACTATGCTCGGCCTGTTTCTCGACAAAATATAAATTAGTAACCTCTAATCCTAACGAATTTGAACCGTGGTTTATGGCTCGATCTAAAGTATGTCCATGCACTACTACATTATTAACTCTATTTCCGTTTCCGTTATCGTTAATGATATTATCCCATCTATTATTGCCCGAACCAGCTGCACCACTCCGACAAACAACACCGTTGATAATGTTGTTAGATGTTCCTGCTGAAAGCACAATAAATTGTGAATAACTGTAATTATTTGTTGTTTTAATTTGATTAATATTAGTTATTAATCCGTTTGATACTGAACCTGACAACCTTAAAGCTTGTTTTGCACTTATCTGAAAATTTGTATCTGTGCGACAACCAATTTCAAAATTTAAATTATCAGCTATGGGATTAGAAGCTCCCGACCCTAAATTTAGAGTCACTCCATAACTGAAATCAAAAATATCATAAATGACTGCATCAGGACTATTGCTAAAAACTGAGCCTCTTGACGTTGAAACATTAGGAGTTGTCGTTCCAGCTTTGTAACAAGTGATGACAACTTGTTCAAACTGCGGACTACTTGTTGAACTACAATTCAAAACGTGTTGATTGCCTACTAGGTTTGTGTCAATCCAAAGATTGCTATGACTGCCTGCTTGTGCCGAATTAGAAAAATTAACGCAGGCTGAAATTGTTTCTGAAGATTTAATTCCTACGTTGCTTAAAGTTGAAGGTTGTATCTGATTTGGTAGTTGGAATATTTGGTCATTAGTTGAAACAAACGCACTGTTTGAAAGTTCTATTTTCTTAGCTGCTGTACCATTAAAATAAAAATTACCTGACCACACACATTTATCCATTTTGACTTCACCTGACGATTGATAATCCCATACAAAAACAGAAGATGTGAAACTTGCTCCAGTAGTAAAGAATATGTTAGGCATATAAACAGCTTGTCCTGAAGGTATTGCTCGCTTAAACGTAACCGTATTTGCTGAAGTATCATGCTCAAATACATTTCCACCAAGTTCATGATCTGTTGCGTTTGTGTAACCTCCTGAGTCTACAGATAGTGCTAAACGAGGTATGCTAGTGCCATTCCTCAACGTGTCAGTCCCATTAATCCAAAGAAAACCTACGTCAGGCAAGGATTGCGTTCCTACACCGTTTGGTCCTTGAGCTAAAGGTATATTAAAAACTTGTCCAGCTACACCATTACCAGTTCCTAACGTAATCCACTCACCCTCTACGGTTGCAACACCAGCGGCTTCAAATCGGAATTGTGGATTTGACCCTGTTGACCCTAATGCTACAACAATAGGTGTAGTTGTTGAGGTATTTTTTACCAAACACTCTCCAAAAGTAATACATCGAATATACCTTAAATCAACGGTAGATTGATCTATCGTTAATTTAGCACCGTCAGTAATGTTAATTAGCTCATTATTGCTGTAACCTCCGCTAATTGCTGAGTAGGTAGAGTCTGTCGATATAGTTGCCATTAGGTATATGCTCTTGTGCTATTTGTAATTTGGTTAGATGCGTTGTATGTCCAAGTTTTTGTTAAGGTTTTACTATTTATTTCATCCGTAAGGACTGAATTAGTTAAATAGTTACTCGTATATGTTAATACTTTTGTAAACAATTTAGTCACTTTGCTTACAGATTCCCAAGTATCAATTTGTGTAACATAACCCGATGCGTTATAAGTTCTTTCAGTGTAATAATTACTTTGTGCTTTTACGAACTCGTCATTTATATCATCTCTGACATTTCCAGAACTATCTGTAATAGATCCATTAACTTGTAAATTAACATCTAGGATTGTTGGATCACCAAAAATTAAACCATCAAACCGCAAACCCTTAACAGGAATCCAAGTCTTGTTTCTGTAGACTGCAAAAATATCTGTAGAATTTAATCTCTCAGTTATGTTTTGTAGTCTAATGCTGCTAATCTTACTCATGATGGTGGACTTGCTTTATACGTATGACTGCCAGGTAATTCAGATTCAAAACCCCATTTATGGGCTAAGTAACCCTCAAACTCTTCTCTAACAGATAATGCTTTTTGTGTTTTAACTGCAATAAATTCGCATATTACAAGTGAATCATTCTTAGCAGATCCCATTCTTAAACTAGGTGTAGATGATAAAGCTCCAGTACTAGATGTAGTTGTAACAACACCTGACTGATTACCGTTTAACAACAGATTTAAATTATTTAAACTAGATCCATATGCAGTAGCTAATTGTATTGATCCCATGTTTGGCTGATTAATTTTTACAAAATCGCTAGTTGATGTGTTGTGATGCAATCTAACATTAGTTGGATTAGTGTCATTAGCTATTCCTAGTTGATGTGCTTTATTTGTCGATAAACCAAACTCAAATATTACACCATTCATTGAAGCACCTCCGCTTCTAAATACAGCAAAGTAAGTATAACCATTAGACATGATTGTCTGGAAGTATGGATTTGCTTCTGTGTATTGCCAACCTGCTACTGACCCAGCATTAATTTGACTAGCTTTAAGTCCATTGACATATGTTATTGTATTAACGTATGAAGTGTTAAATCTAGTTAAATTGTTATTATTACCACTAGCATCTCTCCAAGACGTTCCTGTAAGTCCATAGTTACCTTCATACCACAACTCTATGTCATCTAAGTATTTATCGACATACTCAGGTGGTTTCTTGTCTTGTCCTCCTTGAATCGCTACTAATGTATTAATGCTCATTTTACGTTACTAATTGCTGCACCATATAGATTGCCATTGCCAGGATTCATAAAACTAAAAATTGCACTATTATTTAAGCTAACATTAGCCAAGCTCGGCTTAATTCCATCAGCCCATTTAAAGTTGCTTGTAAAGTTAAGTAATGCAGATGCGTTTGTTTTCTTAACATGCAAGTTATAACTACCTGCCGATAAATTACTTATGCCTAGACTAACTGTTCCAGCTATTGAAATAGTTGCGTTATGACCAGCATTCCTATCCCATGCAACCGTTGCACCCTCAGTTAATGTTTGTGTAGTTGTTTCTGGTAATGATAAAGATTTAATCTGATTTAGGATGTGTCCAACTGTTGCAAGGTTGCTATCGTTGTCTACTGTTGTGTCAGTAGACTTTAACACTCCTAGACCATCTGACAGAGTTTTAGTTGCTGCTGTCCATTGTGGCACATTGTTAAGTGTGTTTGATGCAGGTCCAATCACGTCACCTGTTCCGCTTGCCGATATATCAGTTGCTATAGGATTACCTGAAGAATCAAACGCTAAAACTTTATTACTTCTATTAGCATTGCTAGGTATTTCGCTAACAGTTGTGGCAGGTTCCGATAAGGGATATTTTAAAACTAATGATCCAGAAGTTGCAGATATACCTACATCCAACTGTTGTATCATTTGTGTGTTTTTGTCTATCATATCCTCAACAGTTTGAGAATTAAATGTTCCTGTAAGAACTAAATCACTTGTCTGTGTTAAAGGAACTTGTCTGTATATTGTTAATATGTGACCTGTAGGTGGTGCTACACTTGCAGTAAAAGTTCCTCCAGAATCGTTGCCAGCACCAGATAATGTATAGTTAGTGTCTAATACTAATGTTGTTACAGTTCCAGCAGTGTCATCCAGTTCTGCTACAATGTGAGAATTTTCAATAAATTTAAAATTAATGGCAAAAACTGTGGAAGAATTATTGCCTGTATATTGAACTCTTGATGTTGTTGTTGTTATTGCCATAATCTTAACAGTTATTTATTAATCGTTATTTTTCAATGTATTATTCAATTCCAATTATATCCTTAAAAGTTACATTTTCTTTTAGTATATTTTTTTGACCTCTTTCCCTATAGTATTGTCCTGCTCTATCTAATGATTCAGGACTAAATTGTTGCATAGTCATATTATACAAACCATCTCTAAGAATACTTAACCCTGGTGCATTTCCTAAAGGAGTCATTCTTTTAGCAACTTTAGCAAGGTTTGACACAAAATCTTCATGAGTTTCATTTTCCATTGTTGAAGATTTAATTCCTTGTACCCCTAATCCCAACATATCGCTAGCCATGTCTAATGATGGTCCCCCTAATATACTCATAATGTCAGTATTATATTCTGAATAATCTTTAAATAAATCTGCAACTATACCAGCACCTCCTGCTTTAATAAAAGCTTCAAACCAAAACTGTGGATCTTCCCAATCTCTAGCAGTTCTACCGCTTAAAACTTCTCTAGCATTCATCGCTATCATTTGTATTCCTGTTCCCATTGCTATAGTACTCATTAAAGTAACCATAGGTGCATAGTTACCTTTTGTAGAATAACGAATACTAGGCATTAATATTTCTTGGTGCATTGTTAATGGAAATGATTTAAATTGAAATAAAAGTTTACCTAATATAGATGGAGCAGACCCTTCTATTTGATTCATATTCATCCAACGCCATTGACGAACGCCAGGAGTTATAACACCAGCATCCATGTTTCTTTTAACAAATCCATCATACTTAGATGTAAGCTCATCTATATACTTCTGCACTGCTATGTCATTAGCATTTTTGCCATCTTTAGATAAAGCTTTTCTAGCAACCTCAAAATCAATACCCTCTACCATATCCCTAGTCAGGTAAGTATCTTTAAAATCAGTAGGAATTAACTTCTCACCATTCTCATCTACCTTTCGAGCTGATAGTCTAATTAAATCCCATTCAGTATCAGTAATTCCAGATGCGTTAATTTCATCTGCAATAAAGTCACCGATACCTTTCATCTCTCTCAACTCTTTGACACTATACTGAGAGTTATTACCCATAGCCTTATGAAAACCAACTAAGAAAGTTTCACGCATCCAACGATTCCATAAATTCATCCCTGTAACATCAAAAAACTTATGTGCAAGCCTTGACATCTTACTACTAACACCTGGATTTTGTGGATCTACTCTTGAATTAATAGTTGATACCATAGATTCTAAGTATGCTAAATTATTCTCTAGCATTATCTTATCTTGCTTAGATTTAGGAGAAATAACACCAAAAAAGTTATTTATATATTCTTTATCTAAAGTGAATAAATTTAACCTTCCAGCAACATTTGCAGTATCGGATGATGATGTAAATAACAAGCCCCCTAATGTTGCCATATTTGTAATCTGTCTTGTCATCCAAGAAATCTTAGTAGCGTTAGGGTAATCTGTTGATCTATAATTAGGATCAACTAAAGAAAATGCAGGATCAACTGTTTTTCCAAATTTCTTTAATGAATCAGCAGCAGTATCCATGTCTAACTTATTAGCAACTTTACCTAGCTCTGGTATTAAGTGCCTTTGAATCATGTTCTTAGGATTAGTCCCGAAATTCTCCATTAAGACTGTATTCCTAGCAAACTTTTCCAGCATATCATTAATGGCTGAAGCGGTATCAGAAGCTCCAAACATTTGATCGAATTGAAATGCTGTTTCTGCGTCTTTAAAATGAATCTTACGTTCAGCTCCTGACTGCGTTGATAAACTAGAAGAACCAGAACCACCCTGACTATCTAATTCTTTACCTTCCCATATAGAATCAAATACATCCCGAAAGTAAACTTCCATATCAGCATCAGATAGATCTTGTTCATTAAATGTCCTTGATGGATTAATCCGTATCTGACCGATCCCATTATCTGATATTTCAAGTTTCCCTTTAACTTCTTTGACTGAATTACGACCCATCATCCAATTTACAAAAAGATCCCTAGTGCCTTCTTTTGCTTCTTTAGATGCAATAGCATTACCCATTCTATCAGTATGACCAGCAGCTTTAGCTAATTTATTTTTACTGTAAAACCTAGGGATTACATGATCTTTTAAAATCCTAGTCTTACCTCCTGCTCTATTCATTCTACGTATAGCTGGATGTGATGAGCTTTGTAATATATCAGCAACTAATTTAGCCTCAGAACTTGAATCTTCTTCGTAAATAGCTTTATATAAAAGCTTTACATTCTCTTTATCGGAAAAGTAATCATCTAAATTATTCTTTCTCAATTGAGTAATGAACTTGCCTTTATATAAACTGGATAACTGATTTACCTGTGCAGGAATATAAGACTCTAGCATTCTCCCAATCCTGGATCCTATATCATCACTAAGATCTGAAAATTGATTAAATAAACGATCAAATACAGCGGTGTTTATTTTTGCATCAATTTCGGCATTAACATCTACTTTATAAGTTTTTCCACTAATAGTGTATTCTTGTGTAGGTTTAAACCCTTCTGGTAGTTCTCCATCATCTCCTATAATTTTTTTAAATGCTTCTTCTGCTATCGCTGATTTTCTCTTCTGTTTAGCCTTATTTAATACATTAGAAGCTTTCTTGGCTTCATCTTCAGATAAACCTTTAAGCCTTACTCCTCCACGTAATACAGATTGAGCGACATCACCTCTTCTTAATTTAAAATATCCATTAGTTAATGCGTCCCTTATAAGAACATCATCAGCAGAATTCATTGTTTTAGGATCTATACCTAATTTAAACTTTGCTTCAGCTAGTAAGGTTTCCATTAATCTAGGAGATTGTACTTTATTCTCAGCAACTCTAGCAATTAATTCATCTATAGCCTCATCATTTTTAATTTTCTTAGACTTAGGCAAACCTTTATTAATTTCATCCTTTATAGATTTAATCTCTTTTTTATGAGAACTACCTATATATCTCCTAAAATTATCTAGTTTTGCTTTAGATGAAAAGTTAGCCTCAAATCCTTTATGCCCTACAGTTTCATGTAATATTGTTACCGCAACATCTTTTGTATCAGATATAAATTCTGGATTTATGAATATTTTCCCAGTCTCCCTATCATAAGCTCCTTTAAATAAAGCAGTCTCACCTTTAGGCATATTTGACATATCAGCATTAACAGCTTCTATTTTAGTTGATGGGAATAATTTATTTGTAATCTGTTTTGCTGCCTCAAATATTTCAACCTTATCTATTTCAGGTTCAGACTCTTCTATTTTCTCTTTTTTAGGCTTAATTACATCTGGCTTATCAGACTCAATTTTAGTTCCCTTTAATTCCGCTAATGAATTACCGTAAGCCTCATTAATTGCATTAGCATATTCTGGGGATTCAGGATTGTCAAAACTAGTAGGCTCATCTGCTTTTATTTTATCTGGACTTTTAACTTGTCTATACTTAACTAGGTCTTGTTTTGTTTTCTCCTTATATTCTGTTATGGCATCAAATTCAGCTCTCATTGAAACTGACTGTTTTTCTTCAGGTGTAAGTTCAGCACCCTTATTTTCTGTAGCTTCATTAACTCGTTGATCTATAAATGAATCAATCCTTTCTTGGTTGGCTCTACGGATAACAGAGTCCTCTTCAACTAGGATCTCTAATACTTTATTTTGTTTCTTAAATGTAGATATACCTTCGAGATTATCTATAACCATCTTCTCAAAAGTATCTGGTGAAATCATCTCTAAATCCTCAGGCGTTCCTAACTTTCCAAAAGCATAGCCCATTGATCCACCAATACTTGTAGCAAATGCTACATTAATTAAAGAATCTTGCCATGTGTATTTCTCTTTAAGGTATGAGGACAGTCCTTGATGTATAGGCTCAGATACGATAGCTTCTCCCATTCCAAATGCAGCACCTCTAAACGCTGTCCTACCAACTACATTATTAATACCAAGACCTATCTTTGCTCCGTATCTAGTGACAGCTAATCCACCAGATGCAATGCCTAATGATAATTCACCAATATCTGCAATATTTCCTAAAAATGTTCCTGCTATTAATGGAACATAATTTGAAGCAGATTCATTAATTGCTTTATTTAAAATATACTCTTGTGGCTGACGTTCTAAATGTTTTCTTTTTATATAATCAGCAGCAGCCCTAGACATTGGTTTATCAAACACTAGACCATCAACTCCGTACTCATTATTTAAATCATCTTTGTCTAATAACTCATCATCATTCCAATTTTTAAATGCTGTTACACTAGCCCTAAATAACTTATTGCCAAGACCTCCTTCAAATCCACTTTTTACAGCATTGCCAAATACTTGACTGCTTGGAACCTCTGATTGGTGTCCATGTATTCTAAGGTTTCCTTGTATTTCTCTTATTTGAGCTATCATTTTATATTATTAAAAAACTCTTCTCGTTTTGATATAGTTGAAAAAGGAAATCCAAAACTAAACTCTTCAACTTCATTCTCATTAATATACCAATTAGATATAGATATAAAATTATCATCTTTACCCCTTACTTTCATAGTAGGAGATCCTACACCTTTTATTGATAGCACTAAAGAATCATCTGAGTTAGTAAACCCAAAATTAATAGCTTTAATGTCAGAAGCAATAGTATCTTTAGCTGCTTTAACCTGATCTTTATCATTGCTATTTAATTGATTTTTAAGCTTTTCTGGAAAGTCATAACGACCATCTTCGTTAATAACCTTACCTGAAAACATTGATGCAATATCTTCTTCGGCAAAGTATTTAAATGGATTACTTTTAAATTCTTCAGCTATAAGCTTTGTTTTACGATTAAACGCATTTAAATTATCTATTTTACCAATTCCAGTAGGAGAAGTATACGTTTTAGGTATTACTAAGCTACTACCAGCATTGTCATTAATAGCAATTGTATCGCCAAATACTAATTCTTTAGATTTTTCATTTGATATTCCTTGAGCTATTAATGCTCTATATGCGTCATTCTTCTGCTTGAATAATAAGTCAGAATTTGAATATGCTAAGAACTCTTTTGAAACATCAGTATATGTTGGTACTCCTAATTTCTTTAAATCTGCAAGTGAAGATTCTTTAAGTAATTTTAATCCATTACTATAAATTTTAATCATTCCTTCACTACCTTGTCTTAAAAACCCTTCTGCTACAGCAATTTTACCAAAATTTTCATCATTAAAACTTTCTAAATAACTAGACCCTTTCATCATGTTACTAATAACTAATCCAGATTTATCGCCATAAATCATTTTAAGTGCAGTAACAGATTTTAATAAATCATCCGGTTGACCAGTATTAACTAATGAAGCTATAGTCTTTTCTAATACTGGAGGTATGCTTGTATCAAATGAACCATCAATTGATCTAGCTTCTCTGAGATTTTTTCCTATTATATTTGATAGGTTTTCTGCTGCTGCTGGATTAATTTCACCATTTTGAAATAAAGAAGCCATTGATTGATTAAATAACAAAGAATCTTCAGTCTTATTTATTTTAAATGACAAAGGATCTCGCTTATACTCAATTAGATTCCTATTTAAAGCCGTATTTAATTTAGATCTTTCTTCTATTGGATATTTATTTACGAGACTGTTCATTATAGCCTCTGCATCTTTTATATTTCCACCAGCTAATTGATCTCCAAATTTTTTAACGTCAGCCTCAATTCTCAACGTCATAGCTGTATCTATTATTGATTCTCTAAATTTCTTTGCATTTGATAAAGCTGTTTTAATTGCTGAAACCTCTTGAGGTGACTTTGCTTGTTTTAAGAATTTACTAGATATTGATTCTAGTGACTCCTTCATATTATCAGCAGAGTAATTTAATATATCCTTAACTACAGCAGCAGACCTAATGTCAGAAGTGAGATTAAATGCCTCTTTCTCAGACATCGTTGATAATAACTGAGAGAAGTCATTACTATTAATTATAATATCAGGATTACCCTCAACCATTGCTCTAGTTATAAGTAATTGCTTTAATACATAAACAGAATCATTAACATCTTTTTTTAATATGTTTTTTTTATTTTCTATTTTATTTTCTATAGCAGTAAATTGTTCTGTTGAAATGTCTTTATTTTCTAATAGTGTTTTGTTAAAAGTTTTTAGTTCATTAAGTTCGTTAATAGTATCAGATTCGTTCATCTTTATATTAACATCTTCTACAGATACTTTCTGATTAAACTGCCTCATTCTAAATTGAGCAGCTTCTTTACTAATATTTCCAAGACTTACAGCAGTCATAACCGTTTCGGTATATTTGTTTTTTAAATCGCTTGGTTTAGCTCCTAATTCAATAGAGTCAGAAACACTATCCTCTTGGGTTTGCAAACTATTAATTACAACCCTACGACTTTCATTTTTAGCTGTTATTATGCCTCTGCTAGTAAGTTCTAACTCTTCTAACTTGTAATCTTTTTTTAGCTTATCACTAACCCATTTATTTTTTGATTTAGTGTATTTATTTCTATTTTTATCTGCAAAATTAGCTGCTTCTAATTCTGAGTTAATAGATGGGTTTTCGTCCATTTGCCTTCTAAATACAGAAAACTCCATAGATCGTTGTTGTGAAATCTGTTCATACTCAGCTTGTTGCTTTTGAACTTTTAATTTATTAGCTAATTGACCAACACCTTGCACTGCACTAGCAAAAGCTTGATCTCCAGCAGATTGATAAAAATCACTAGCTTGGACATTAGCTGATTTCCTAAAAGCAGTAGTCATTGACCTCTGCACTGGATTCATTTGGACTGCCCCGCCTGATCCGCTAATTTTTTTAGATTGAAATGTAGGTAGTTTTGCCATTGTTATCCAAGTTTATATGTTCCGTATGCAGAAGTAGCAGAATTAAGAAGACTAGCGTAACCTTGCATCTTAGAAGCACTAGCTGCTGCTTGACCACCCATTTCGGCAATCTTGCCTTGCCACCTTAAATCTTTAGCTTCTAAAGCTCCCATTCTTTTTGCTTCTGATCGTTTAAAAGATAAATTAAATGCGTCTACTTCTGCTTGGTATTTTAAAATGTCCGCTTGTGCTGTTAATTTATCAGCCATACGCAATCCATTATAGACTTCTGTTTGTATTTCAAATTCTGTTTCAATTTCAGAATCTCGCATAACATCTGTCATAGATCCTCCAGAAGCAACTCCGCTTGCAGACATTGACACACGCTGAGAACCAACCATTCTTCGTTTAGCTCTTCTTGATAAGGATTCGTTATGTGCAATTCTCCATCTTTGTTCTGCTGCTTCTTTTCTTATTTGTTTCTCGTTAAAATCAGCAGAGTATTTAGTAGAATCAATATTAAATGCAAAAGCTTTGTCATTAATCTCCGTTGCTCTTTCAACTTCTGTAGCATTCCAATCTAACCTTCTTTTATTTTCTCTACCTGCTCTTAATTGTGCTTTAGCTTGTTTCCTAGATGCAGAAAATCCTAATACACCAGATAAAACAGAACTGCCTACTGCTGCTATTGCTAATGGACCCATTATAAATTACTCCTTACTTCAGTTGTTATAAATAAAACATTACAAGGGAACGGTTTATCCTGTCTTATGTAAAAACCAGCTTCTGAGTTATAGTCCATGTTTAATAATATGTTTTTATCGCCTGTGTATAGTGGTGGGGATATATCCATCCTATCTAATGACGATCTAAAAACAATATCGTCTAATTTATCTAATGATTGCCCAACTTGTAAACCTAAACTATTCCAGAACCTTGCAATTATTTTACTAATTCTCTTTGTAGATCCTTGAGAAGAACCAATATCTCCTTGCACATCTACAGGTAGTGTTTTGCAACTAGCAGCATAGTTATACCCTATTTTAATCTTAGTTGCAGGTGCTTGTAATGTAACAGCACCATTTGTTACAACTCGGTCTGGATGTGACCCATTGTTTGCAACTATAGAAACTGTTTCACCTTCCAAATGACTTAGACCTGATACAGTAGATATTGCACCACCGCTATAATCTAAACCGCAATCTACAAAAAACAAATTGTCTTTGTCTTGATCGTGATTAGCCCAATCGTCATCCTCTAAATACTCAATGTATTGTCTTGTTTGTCCGTTAATCGTTCTTTTGACTACTAGGTATGTAATATCTGTCTGTTCTAGTGCCGATGGAATAGTTGTAATTGCTTTGACTTGTGCAATAGTAACTTTAGCTAGTGATCCACTACCCCAGGTAGGACTAATATCTGTAGCTACAAAAGTGTTTCCTACTGTATTGCTACTAGCTCCAATTGTAGTAAAATCTGCACTACCAGATATTGATTTAATCCTATATGTCTCACCTTCAATGACATATCCAGAATTTACAGTTTCAGACTCATAAGTTCCACCAATATCATGGTTGTGAAATGCAATAATATTCTGTTCCTTCAAATACGTCATGCCAACTAATCTGCCAGATTCCAAAACATACCAAATAATATTATCTGGTGCTTGTCTGTAAGATGTGTATATTGCCCTAACTCCTTGTCTAAGAATATGATTTGCAATTACTGATATTTCTTTAGAATCGTAAACATCATTGTCATAATTGTAAGCCATCTCCATTATTTTACGTGTTGTCCTATCTGTGTAAATTAATGAGTTACTAATTAGATGTGGTTCGACAATACTGGAGCCATAACCGTTCTGCCTGATTACGTTAATATCGCTAGGTGTAATACTAGCTCCTGATGATCTAATTGCATACTGACCACCCTTAGTTCCAATAAAAAATTGCTGTGCTGATCGCATCCATTGAATGGAATTTGTTTCTTCACTAGCAATCTGAAACCTTAAACCATTATCATCCGAAACAACTGCATCACTTGGATTGTTCGGTTCAAAGTTTTCGTAATCATCTGTTTTACTTGCCCAAAAAGTATTTGGTTCTGTCGATGTTCCACCAAACCATAATCTATTTTGATGAAATGTAACTGTTCCAGAGTAACCTGTAGATTCTGACCATGCACCAAGTCTCCATAACTCTGTTGCTGAACTAGAACCTAAATTACTAGACAGAGATACACTTATATTACTAGCATCCGTAAATGTTTTAATATACCCATACCCAGCCAATGGAGAAGATCCATCATGTGCTATTCTTATTACTCTTCCAACATCTGTAGATGAAAACAAACTGACAGAAGCAACTACGTTTATAACTCCAGTTGTTCCTGATGGGTTTAATGTTGCATCTGTTAAATTCTCAGCTTGATAAGGACCATCTAAGTTTGCTACTTCTTCGATAGTCCAAGAAATATTATTAGTTCTGCTAACTTTTCTAGGTTGATGTGATTCACTAGCAATAAATAAAACATCATTAGACTGTGCAAAACTTAATCCCTCTAAATCGTCCTCTGTGTATGGTGTGTCAATAATTATATGTTTATTTGCTACACCGCCAGATGTATATGCTGAAAATGCTGTGGAATCTATGTTATTCCCAAGCATATCAGTTAATTCAAATGTATTTGTTGTTTTGTTGCTTACTTTATAGTCTTTACCATTTAGCTGAGACATTCCGACAACATTGCTAATAGTAAGAATATCACCATTAGAAAAACCATGAGAATTACTCGTAACAACCACAACGCTTGCCTGTGTTGCCCCTGTAATAGCGACATCATTATCTGTAACAAATCCTTCATTCTTTAATACTCTTATTTTTAGTGGAGAAAATTCTAATGTGTAAGATTGCTCATTATTATATACAAACTTTTGCAACCTTACTTTTTTAAGTTGATCTACAATCTCACCGATAAATTTAGTTCCTGGACGTTTACTAATGCCTCCTTGTTGACGTATAAGAAAATTATTCATTTCCTCTACACCATCTGCATACTGTTGTATATCAGTCCTACCTCGCAGTAATGGACTAATCTCTCCGCTTGAGAAAGAGTTTTTAGTAACTTTTATTCTCATGTTGTAGGTTTAGGATAAGTAGTTGCGTAACCACCAATTAATCTAGCATTTAAAAAGTCTGTTGCCTCAAAACCTTGTCTGCGTCTCTGTCTGTTATTCGCAGAAATAGCTTTTTGCATTGTTCTTTCATACAACTGTTGCATCCTTTCTGACGTTTGATTGTCATTAGTAATTAAATAAGCAATGTCGTAAGCTAAACAAGCTGAGATAGCTTCGTTGACCAATGGGTCTAATAAATTAAAATCTTCTATGTTAGAAACATATATTATCTCTAACTCTGTTCCATCAAACAAAATCTTACCACCTTCTAAGCTATAAAAAGTGTCTTTGTTTTCTGGATCTACTGTTACCAATTTTAGACAATCTGTTGGTAACTGAAATTCGTTGCTAAATTTAAAAGCTGGAACTGTTGTTAATGCAGCTAATTTAGTTCTTTTAATTGAGCCATGAAAGTAGCTCGTGTTTAAGACTATCTCTTTACAATTATCTATACGCTCATTACATATACGAGCAGCCTTATTGTTTGTGTCAGTAATGCTAGTTATCAGGTCCTGACCTAATTTAACTAACGCTCCGTTTGCAATACTTGTCTTGCTTGCCATAATTTAAACCTACATAAAAAAAGGGAAGAGACAAATTTAATCTCTCCCCCTTTAACATTAATATGAGCTTTCTCGAAAGAAATTATTCTTCTGTATACTCAACAATAATTGAAACATCACCAGCAGAATCACTTGATACTGTAGCTGTTTGTGTAATTGCAATACGCAAGTTAGTTGCTGGATCTTCTGGTAGACCTGCATCTTCCCACACGTAATTGCTTACTTTGTTAATATCTCTTGCTTCAAACGCATAGTCCGTAAAACCAGTAGCAGATTGGAAACCTGTTACTAATGTCGCATAAGCGTCTTCGTCAATTACTGCATCAGCAGAGTATGTTACAGCACCAGAAGTAGTGAATGATTGTTTCGCATTATACAATCCAACATTAACAACACTGTCTGTGCCTCCATCTAAGTCATCATTAGCAATTTTGATAGATACGATTTTTGCATTACTTGGCACTTCAGCCAAATAAACCACATCTCCATCTGCATCAAAATCACCATCTGCGACTGCTGCTGTATCACGAAAAATACGTGATTTAGCATTAATAGTTCCTCGCTCTAAACGCTGTCTTGGTTCTGCGTCTAAAAGAGTTACGATTGCACCTTTTGTAGTAGCCATTTTTTATATCTCCTTATTTAGTTGGATCACATTTAATTTCTACAACCTTTTCCTCATACATACGCACTGCACCAGCAGACATTTCTGCCAAAATCTGGAAGTTGTGAAATTTATGTGGAATTGGATCAACCTTTGCAGAGATGTCAGAAGCAACTGCCATTTTAATAGCACTCTTTGGCATTACTACAACTCGACTGTTTCCGCTTGCATCCTTGCGAACTAACTCAGTTCTGCAAAATTCAAGACCCATAAAAGTATTGATTTCGCCATTAACTAAAGCTTTAACTGTGTTAAAATCAGCACTGGTAACTTCAGTAGTTCTCAGTAAAGAATTTTCAGCAGCAGCATTAATAATACAAACTGGAGTCTCACCATCTTTAATAGCTTCAGCTTCACGAAGTTTTAAGATAGCTTGTCTAAGCTTTCCAATTGTAAGATTGCTGTCCGTTGCCCCACCAGATTCAACAAAATTTACTGCAATTTGTTGTGATGCTGGAAAAGAAACAGATGTGCTTCCAGTTTTACCAGTGTAAGCAGTGCCTAAAGCAGCATCTAGGATGATTTCATCCATTTGTCTACCTAAAGCATATACAGCAGTAGTTACATACTCAGAAGTAGGATCAATAATCATTCTGAGTTTATCTTCTTTATCAATCATGTCTGCTGAGTAGAAGTCCTCGAAAGAAACTCTACGTCTGCTTTGTGGTGTGTCGCTATATTGCACATCACCATGACGTGATCCTTTTAGTTTCGCATTAACCGCACCTACACGATCAAAGTATTTGTATTCCGCACCCATTGGATCTTCAGTCACGTATTGACGCAATCTTGATCCTTCTTGTTGGAATATTAGGTCTACGTTTGCACTATATTGCTGTGCAAAAGCTGTAGTCACTTGATTTGACATTTTATATCCTGTTTTAAAATTAAAATTGGTTTGATGTCTGCTATCCTCGATTAACTCTAAGATAGCTACCCCAAAAACAGGACAATCTGACAATGAGCCTTCACATAGTGAGGACAAACTTAAATTAACATTTATTCATAACTATATATCTGTCAATAAAAAAGCCTCATCAAATTAATAACAAGGCTTATAAATTATATAATAAAACCTAAGTAGATGCTTAAATTTGACTTGCAGTGACGTAATATATGAGGTTAACGTATTTTTATAGTGTCCTTGGCTAAGTAACTCTAATAGCAAATTCATAGCAGAGTTACCCACCCAAGGATTTTTTTTGCTTATTTTGACAATTAACTAGCTGCAACTCTATGTAATTCAGTCCATTTTTCTAAAGCAAACTTATGACCTGGATCTGTTTTATTTGTTAATTGTGATGTAAAAACTGGATCAGACCTTAACTGATCTAATTCTGACTTAGCAGCAACTGGACTTGTCCATGAGCTAGATTGTAGCGTTCCCTTGAACTCTGTATCGTCCATCAATGATTTACCTGCATTCGCTAACAATTGAATTAGATTTGGATCGTTTCCGTATCTTTCTTGCACTTGTTCTGCAACATCATTAGGTAACAACTTGTTTAAAGCTGCATTACTCAGTTTTAAATTAGTCTCGAAATCATCACCCCATTCTTTTTGTAACACTTCTCTAGCGTTTGTTTCGTTAGCGATGAATTTCTCTTCGACACTTTGAGATAAGTTTGCTTCCCTCTCAGCAATACTCGTAAAAACTGCACTTGCTTGTTGTTTGCTGAGTCCAGCTTTATGAAACGATTCTGCAAGTTTGTTTTTATCACTATCCTCAAATTTAATATGCTCAGAATTATAACTTAGATCATACCCATCTATTGTTTCTGGTCTACCTGTTTTATTATAAAACTCATTCCAGTCTGATTCTTGCCAGTTGTCCTGTGGTAAAGAAACTTTAGGTTTACCTAATACTTTCTCTAAGTTTACAACTTGTTTAGCAATATCATTAATGTTTTTAGCATTACTAATAGAAGGAGTTGATCTAAACTCTTCGCTTATATCGTTTAACCAATCTTTTTCGGCAGATGCAATTGTTGCACCCTCGTTCAATAGATTAGTTTTCGGTTGTTCTGTTGTTGTTTCAGCTACTGTATCAGTCGGTGAAGATTGTGTAGCTACTGCTGATTCCATCATTTGTTCTTCGCTCATGTCTTAATGTTTTGATTTTTGCTTCGGATCTACGCTCAAACTCACTGTCTGGTGTAGATATAAAATCCTTTATTTTAAGCAATGTATTCCGAACACCTTCATTTAAAGCAGTGCCTTGTGGATCTCCTTTTACATATGTAGAAGTATTGTAATAACACAAACTTTCTAACATTGTCATTGCTAGTTTTCCGTTCCTACCTCGGAATATTTTTTTAAATGATTTCTTTTGTAATTCTATCTCTCTAATCTTTTGTACTTTGTCTTCTATTTCTTTGCTCATATGTTTTGTTCCATACTTCGAGCTTGAGCTAAGTCTTTAATAGCAGATGCTTCTAAAGGTGCATTGTTTACCGCCATTTGTCTGGCTTCATTTTCTGCTTTAGCTTGTCTCAACTCTTGTATTTCTTCTGGTGTTCTTGTGGTTTTAGTGGAAATGTCAGACCACTGTGCCATTGCGAGTGAAAGTGCATCAGTATCAATAACATCAATTACATTAGGATCTAATTGTGCTAATAAAGATAACTCTTCTATGTATCGTCTTGAATTTTGAGATTTGACTGAAAACTGTGCTTTTGCTGCTGGAGATGTGTATTTAATCTCTAAACTTCCTAATTCTACATCAGGTTCAGCAAATTTACCTTGCTCTGCCATAAGATTATAAGACCGTTGTATCAATGGACCAAACAACTCAACTTGCAATCTTCCAAGCATAGGAGACATCATTCTTAACTTCTCGTCTCTTTCGTCTGCTACTTCAAATGCGGTTTGACGTTCATTCTTTCTTTGACGCAATAACCAATCTACGTGAAAAGCTTCGTTAATCTTCTTTTCTAACCTAGACATTGTGTAATCAACCCAATCAAGTCTACCACCAGTCTCAACAGGTCTAATTTGTGCTGAACCAGGTTCTTTCCAAATAATAGATCCACTTCCTGTTGCAACATCTCCAATAATTGAATCATCTTCAATTTCTAAGCTTGGATTGATTTGTTGATCGCCTTTCATTAACACTTGTCGTTGGACTGCATTAATTACTCGTATATCATGCAAAGCTGTTCTTCCTGGACTTCTACCGTAAACTTCACCAGCTAATTTAGTCCATCTTGGAACATGATAAGGAAACTCGTCAAAGCCACCTTTACTTAAAATTCCACCATCTTTAGTTATACCATCGTCTAACTTCTTACAAAACCAAAAGCTTACAAACTCTTTTGACTCAGACAACTTCTGTCCTGTTTCGTCCTGTGATGGGAAAACAGAATGAGATATTGTAAGCTTATCATGCTGACGCATTGTTTTAAGCTTCTCATTGTTTCTGATTTTAGGAAACTTCTGTAGTATTTGCCTAACAGTCATTTCCATTTCTCTATACAAAGTATCAACCATACCGAGATGATTTTCTCTTATATAGCAATGAGCTAGTGGTATTGTTCTAAATACTAACTGATCTCGTTTAATGTCAAACTCTTCGTATATAATAGACGTGCCTAATGCTCCAAGGTCTAAATAACATTCGTGCATTGATTGATTGAACCCAACATTAGGCTTGCTGAGTTCCCTAAATATAGTATCGCTAACAGACTCTAACCATTCTCTTACAGACTCGTCCTCCATTAAATTAGTGTCGCTAGTAGATAAACTAAACCAACGATCAGTAGGAGATGTGTTGTATGTATGTAGTCCAGATGCAAATTGCTCTAATGCCCACAAAGCAGTTCCATCATAAATCTCGTAATGCCTTGATTCACCACGAGTTAAGTTTCTTAGAAAGTCACTTGTGCCAGGACGTATATATCTAACAACATCTTGTAGATCCTGATTCCATAAACCTCTGTCACCTTTAAGTGTTTGAAGGTCTTTATGTAAGTAGTCTATTAAGCGTTCTTCGTTCACGATGCACTACCTAGCAATGTTTTTTTAGTTGTTTCACCGTAACTAGGTTTTCCTTGTCTCATTTTATTTTCTTGCTGCTTACTTCTTGACCTGCTTCTTTTTGGATTTTGTCCTTTGCTAAGTAATGTAGATTGAAATCCTTTACGTTTCTTATCGGATTCCCTTACCTCATTTACTGAAGATGCACTTGCAACTGTAGGTGCAGGTGGTGCAGAAGGTGCAGAATAAGTAGGTCTAGGTGTAGGAGCAGGTGCAGGTGGTGGAGTAGGATCACTCATGTATGGATCTGCCCTAAACAATTCTTGCTGAAACCTTCCAGGATCATTGTAAATACTAGTACTGCCTCTTCTAAAATTTATATGACGATTAAAGTCATCCATCCCTTGTTGTCTAAAAGCAGTTTCGTCAAATACTTTACCCTTTTGATTTGCATAATCTCTAGCAAATGTAACTACGTTTTCAAAATTTTGAGTTGCCATAATAATTAACAGTTATTCACAAGTTATTTAAAGTCAATGTAGTAATTCATACACACTTTTCACTTTAGATTGTCTTTTCTTACCACCAGATTCATCTCTTACTCTACGAATACTTTGTGCTGCATACCTAAAAGCATCTGCTGCATCACTCGCCCAATCATGCACATCATGGTCTACAAATGTACCTGCCATGTCATCCCACTGCCTATGGTATGCCCTTAGACAATCTAATCCATGCTCACATTTCTTTTTGTCAAAATAGCTACGATACAGCAAAGCTCTAGCCCGATCTATACCTTCGTCTTTACTTTCTCTGACTAATGGAGTCATACGCAACCCAAGATCTCTAGCCATATCAATCCTAGTTGTAGTATGTCCAGCACCTGTATCTCTACGCTGCTTCAAATCGTGCGGAACGTAATGCCTATTATAGATGTATGGTTTTTCTTTTACTGCTTTAATAAAGAAAGAGATGTCTTTGTTCTTCTCCATAATAAAATCTATAAATCTAATTTCACTACCATACTGCTGATAAAACCAGATAGCTGTAAAATCATTTATACCGACATCCCATGCAGTGTTTACTTCTAAGTTACTTTCCCAAGGAATATCTTTTATATGGTTGTCTTTCTCTATCTTATTCAACACCTCACTATAATAACTACCCTCAATTGGTGCATCACTATCGCAATAATATTCTGACTGTATCTTTTCCTCAGTCATTCCGTTAAGACGTTCTCTACGCAACAACTCGTCTAAATCCCAACCTGTATCTGCTTTAGTGTCCTCAATAGTAAGTTTCTGTGTAAAGTAACCGTTACTCAAACCTTCACGTTCCCAAGCTTCGTATAATTTAATCGCATGATTCTTACCTCTAGGTGTAAAGATCATACAGCAACCACCATCATTCTCGTTCAACATCGGACTTAAATATTGCCAAGTGCTAGAACCCATTAATGGAAACTCAGACAATACAACAAAGACAGGTCCAGCACCGACTAATCCATCACTATCCGCACCAACCAATCTATAGATAGAACCGTTCTTAAACTTAATCATCTTCTGTGTTTCATACACATGATCTATTAACTCAGGAGGAAAATGGTCTAAATACTTTCTACCCTCTTTAGTCTGTCCTTCCCATATACCTTTTATCGCTTGTTCCCTACTAGGAAATATATGCCAGTAAACACCTGGACGTTCCACTATCTTAGATGCAATTAAATTAATACAAAACAAATCCTTACCTGCTCGTCTATGCCATTGAAACATACCAAACCGACCAGATTGATTAATAAAGTAATCCCAAGCAGGTAATTGATAACCCCTTGGATGCCAATTGTAAGGAACGGTAATATCCAAACTAAACCTTACCTCTCCAACCTAATACAAAATCACGAGTCATAAATTCTTCCATAATATCTTCCATCTCACCTAAATGCTTCTCGGCAACTTCCATAAACAAACCACCACCACCATCATTGTTAAAATACATCTGGATATTAAAGTTATCTATAATCTTCATTAAACCCTTATCCTTCTGTATATCATCAACCATAAAAACAGGACTTTGAACATCTCGCTTAATCCGATACTTAATCATCTATATGTAATCTCCAACCTTGCTTTTTATAACTCTCAATCACTTTACGCAACTTGCGTATTTTACGATCTCTTTCAAATACCTTACCTAATACAACCGCCAACTCAGTTTCTAAAAACCGAACCTTCTTTCTTAACTCAAACCTATCTCGTAATATATTAAACACTCTTAACAATTTCATCCTCTCCTACATCAATACTCACTCTATTAACCTTATCTATTAAACGATACATACCTGTATCATAACAAAATATCTCAAACTCTATATTGCATAACTCAGGATCTAACACCCATACACGATCACCTATAGCATATTTCATATATCAATAACTTTACCATTGTCATCTAAAACATAATTCTTTCGGACAACATTAATAGTATATTCCTTGCTCTCTTTCTTCTCGATAGCTTTCTGTGATGGATGGACATACTTAATTAAATCAGAGTTTATCCTAATCAAATCTTTACCCTCTAATCCATACACATCAGGATTCTTAAACATATCCACCATATTCAACACAGGATCAAAACCCATAGCATTTAACTTTTCTGCTACACTCTTAATAACCTCACCCTTCGTTAAATGACCACGACTACTTTCTTGTTTAGCTGGTCTGTTATTTAGCAAACTATCCACACTATGATCTAACCTAGGACTCTCTTTTGCCTTCTTAACTAAATTAACCTTCTTAGGCTTCTCTGGCTTTATAGGTTTAGGATTACTACCATCCTTCTTCTTACGTCCAGAACCTTCACGTCTACCTCCACTCTGCTTAACCTTAACACCTGCTAACTTAGCCAGCTTATCTTCCAACTCCTTACTAGGACTAAACTCTTCGTATTCAGGCATACACAATTTCTTAACAAATTGTTATAATAGACTTACTCATATGAACTTATATGTAGGAGTTTTGATTAACTTTGTCAAATTGGTTTTGGTTTTGATTAGGTTTTTAAAATTGGTTTTGTGGGAGTTGGGGTGCGGTAGACGAGTTGCGAAAGTGCGATTCCCCCCCTACCCCCTGCTGATCTGGTAATACAAATAAGAACAAAAAAACAGTTACGTAAACCATTGAGAATCAGTTTAAGGTAATGGAAATAGACATTCTCATTACCTTGGATATTTACCTTGAATCGGTGGATTGCTGCATGGTTGTATCAACATGATTAGATTATTGCGGGCGGTGCTGTATATGAGTCATGGTCACCCTCCCAACACACCTCCAACCAAAACAACAAACAACAGAGTTACCCCTATCTAATAAGCAGACTAACTATGATTGATTCTAACAATCCCCCGATGTTTAAGGACCTTCAGGCAATTAGTTACACTATTATATATAGTACCTCTACAATCTAATTTAGTTTCGCAGACCTTAATCAACTCGGTTTTAGTCATCTCCTTATGCTTTTTTATTATGCTGGCAATCTGTCTCATAATATCCCCCGTCAATTGTCTATCTTGGCAATACACCCAGGTTATGATTATTGAATCTTGTTTATTAATTTTGGTCTTAGGTCGAACTCCCAACTTAGCTAAAATCAAAGCCTTTTGCACTTCATTCAATTGGTCACTACCATTCACAGCAAACCATGATACAATATTATCAGGGCTTAAATTACTCGCTCTTATCTTACTCATAATAAGTAAGTTAATACTGATTTATTATAATACAAATAATAAAATATTAACAAATTCGCAACTATGTATTGACAATGTGTATTATATAGGTAGTTTGTTGTTATCTCAATTAATGAGATTTTTAACCTAGAACCTATAAATATGATTAAAATAATAATAAACAATAAAACAGTATATATAGCCGAACTATCAGACGGATGGGGTTTTACGAGTCGTCATGGCGATTATATTGGAGGATACAAAACATTCACAGATGCTAAAGATGCAGCATATTCATGGCATTTATAGACCTATTAAAATATGATCCATCAAATACTAATTCATTTGCCCTGGACTTTGGTCCTTATATTTACCGTTGCATTAGCTATTAATGTAATGACCTCGAAATAAACCTATTAACCTATAAAAACACAAAAATATGAAAACTAAAATCAAAGTAAATTATACAGCAAAAATAAATAAATATTTATTTGGAACTCGCAAATATGATAAAGCTAAAATCTTTATATATATGTCACAATTTGATTGTGGCTGGTATTGGTCATTTGGTTATTTAGGTAATAATGATGAGCATTATCATTTGGATAATTATCAAAGTGAACAAGTATTCCATAAAAAAGAAGATGGAAAGTATTTTCATGGAACCATTAAACGCAATAAATGCCTGTATGATTGTTTGTTAGAAGATTACATTTTAAAGGATAACATAAAACAAAACTTATGGAAATTTTGTGAGCTTGCTTTGAGTATTTATAAAATAAAAGATTACTCAGAAATGTTACACATTGGTGGAGCACATATGACAAATAACCCATGTTCAAAAATCATCAAAAATGATGAAGAATATATTAGAATTAATGAAGTGGTGTTGCCTGCATTATTTAATGAATTTGAATTGATATTAAGAGGGTAAATAGAATTAACCAATGAAAACCAAAATTAAATTCTACACTCAAAGTAAAACACTTCAAATCCTATCTTTTAACCGATGGGATATTAATACCGCAATCCACTGCAACCGTATTGCGTGGAGCTACGAAAATGAATTAAACGAAACAATCAAATGGATAAAAATATGATGCACAAAACAGAATACGAAAAAATGATAAACGAGGGAATAATCCCTTGCTTTGAAATAAATACAGGATTGGTTTATTTTGAGCCTACAGATAAAGGCTTTGCGGTTGGAACCGCTTGCAATGTCGGTTTGCTTAAAGACTTCGAGTACATTTATGATTCTGATTTCTCATTTGACGAAAATCTGAATGGATTACACGAACAAGTCATTGAATATTACGAGGAGGTAGAACTATGAAACCTGAACTAGAACAACTTAAATCCCTTACAATTAACGACATCCTAAGAGATCAAAGGCCTGCAAAACGGTCTATGTTATCAATCAGGATAGATAAAGACCGTAAAGACCACTATAAACACCACGCAAAGACCTATAGACGTTCATTAAGCGAGTTTATCCTTATGATAATGGATAACATTACAGAATTTAAAGAAAAGTAAGAAATTGGGTATGGAAACATTAGAAATAGAAGTAATACATAATGACTTATCAATAAGCATTGAAAAAATTTACACTGATACTATTTACACTGCTAAAAAAATGAGTATCAATATAAATTCAGCCATTTCATTTGATGAGTTTAAACAATTAGAAGAAATAGAAAGTTTTTACCAATAAAAAATAATAATATGAAAAAAATAAAACTGTCCAGCCATTCTGATAAAATGAGATTCGCAAAAACACTAGATAAGATCCAATGCTATTCAATTATTACCTGTATAATATCATTAATGCTATTGTTAATTATTGAGACAATAAGGAGGCTATAAGTATAATAATCAGCCAACCAACCTTAAAACCCTTAGTTTAACCGCTAAGGGTTTTTTTGTGTTTAATTACTGTAATCTCTTAGATCTAACCAGGATTTAATATTAATATTTTACCTGTATCTATGTCTATATCTATATCTATATCTATATCACAATCTACAATGTCCAGACCTCTACTAATTAGAGTGTTTGCATCTAATAAGTGATTTATTAAGTTTGTCCCATTTCTTTCCCTCTCATTACTCCACTAAATAAATAAACAATACAACTAACTAATTATGTAATTAATTTTAAAATTCCAAGGTAATGAGTATCTTTTTCCTATAAAAAGTACTATCAATAATTTACAAATAACTGTTAGTTTTAATATTTCTTAAATTAACTTAATTTTGTCTATTTTCGTTAGTTTAAATTAGCTTTTGCCGTACCGAGCCGAGTTTGCACTTTTGTTAATAAATCTCACAACTAGCACCACAACTGCTATCTTCGTCTAAATTAATGTCATAATTAGGCTTATAAAATTCAAAAGTTAATTGCTCAACAATTGAATCGCTGTATGGAGTAAATTCAATTTCTTTACTCATTTTAATTATATCATTAACTGTCATTCTATTCCTAAAAAAATGACGCTTGGACATTTTATGATCTGAGTTAATTATCTTATCGCTGTATTTATCTTCCATACTTTTAGCAAAATCAAATATAGATGGATCATCTTTTGCTAATGTAAGTAATTTCCTAGTAGATTTTTTCCAACACCAAACACAATTTCCGTAATGCTCACCTTTTAAATCTAAATCAAAACTCCATTTTTTACATTCTTTTAAGACATCTTGTTTAGTCCATCCTGCGTCAATTAATGGGTAAATGTATTTTTTCTCTTTATGATCTTTGCTAATTCTATCAGCTTCATCTGATCTTATCCCAATAGCTGTGTAATATGTATTTTTTTTCCAACCTAATTGACGATTAATATATGAATGAATTGGATATTCTTTAGTATCTCTGGTGCAATGAGGATAACCAGGACCAGATATACCATGTTTAGAAAAATCTGCCTCTAATGGTTCTCCTTTCCTAGATGCACTTTCATAGTTTACTACCTTATGCCTAATGCCTTTCCCTTTTTCTGGATTTACATCTGCTTCTATCCAAACCACATTCCATTTAAAATTTATATCACAGTCATTAACAAACTTTAAAGTATTCTCATGCTCAGATCCAGTATTGGCAAATAATATAGCTATGTCATGAGTATGTTTAAATTTATCGACACAAAGTTTAGTCATAACAGCGGAAGTTCTTCCACCGCTAAATGAGATTGCTAATTTGTTTTTCATTTTCCCTTTGCTAAATCCATCCCTAAATATTCAGGTTCGGGCAACTCGTCAATTTCTTCCGTAATAAGCATCTCTACTCTAGGATTAACCTTATCAACTCCACCAGTTTCGTATGTAGTAGACAAAATATATCCATCATTATCATCCTCCCAACAATTCAAATCAGTCAAAACATCGCAGACGTATTTCTCGACAATACTGCAGACATTAGCTCTATCTATTTTTCTTTTAGATGGCTTATACAGAGTAAAAGTTAAATGGACAGGTCTGCTAAATTTAGTTGTTAATAATCCTGGATTAAGTTTTATCAAATCATGTTTGTAAGACACCTTGGATTGAGACAATACTCTGTAATGCGTGTTACGGTATTGATTTAGATTTAGCCTAAAAACATACTGTTTCTTGCTACTCTTGCCATATACGGTAGATATTGGGCAATTAATCAACATTTAACAGCTCCTGATTGGTCCTGACCCATTGATGCCATGTTGTTAGCTGTATTTTAGCTAATTCTGAGCATTTTTTGTAGTCATTGTGATGTTTTTTGTAGATTTTTATGCGTTTGTCCGTTTCTTCAGCAGATAATCGTAATCCACCTTTCTTTTTCTCTAATGCTTTTTCGATTTTAGTTTTATTATTGCGGACCCAGTTAATCCAAGACTTATAATTAATGCCAAGGTGCTTAGATCCGAGACTATAGTTATTGCCAAATCTTTGATACACCTTAACTCGTAAAGCAAATTGATCTTTAGTTAAAGACATACCTTTTCCACCTCTTTTTAGCCCTTCAACGGTAGATTTCTTAGGTTCCTTGTGTTTGTTTGCATCTGCAACTAATTTAGCGTATGCAATGTCGTGAGTTTGCCTGTCAATTTTGGGTAGTTTAGAAACGTGATGATCGAGTAAGTCGAGTATGTGTTTATTCATTTATTTATTTATCATAAAAAGTTATTATTTGTGGTGATTGTGGTATGTTATTTTTATCATTATGTTCAAAAACAAGCCAACGCTTAACTGCCTCTGCTTGGAATAACCATATATCAGATAGTTTGTTCATTATTCGGCATAGCTCGTATCGACTTGTTCCATAGTGCCTTATAAAAGTAACAACTACACACTTTGTATCTTTGTAGGGTTCATACTTTATTTGCCATCGTTTCATAGTTTTTTCGTTCTCAGTCATTCCTCCTCCTCCTCCCAATAATCGCCAGGTGTTTCCAACGGATCTGTATTGTAAAATCTTCTATCAGGAGGAAACTCTCGTCTAAGATCGTCTACATCCACTTCGTGAAACCAGTGTGGCATTTGCTCTATCTGGTCTTTTAAATCTTGTTTCATTTCGTCATTCATAATTAGCAAATTACAGCATTATTACTAATTACAGCATTTCCAAAAACTCTAGCATTATTATAAACTATAGCATTTCCAAAAACTCCAGCATTTTCATAAATTTTAGCATTTCCAGAAATTTTAGCATTATCAGAAACTTCAGCATATCCAAAAATTTTAGCATTTTTATAAATTACGGCTATTCCAGAAACTGCTGCATTATCAGAAACTATAGCATTTCCATAAACTTGAGAATTTCCAAGAACCCAAGCATTATCAGAAACTTTAGCATTTTCAGCAACTCGAGCATTTCCAGCAACTCGAGCATTATCGGAAACCCAACAATCACCTTCTTGGCTCAAGTTAGATTCTGATTTAATAAAACCGCCTAAATCGCCTTTTTTTACATTAGCAAAATCTTTAATTGCTCTAATTTGAGTTAGATGTCCTCTTTTATTTGTTGTTAATTCGTATTTCATATTTTCCTTGTTTAATTAATCTACTCTTTCCAATTTGCTCAAATCAACGTCAACCCAGTTTCCATCAATTTCCTGTTGTAGTTTTAGCCAACCTAATTTGTCTTTTTTAAGTCTAAGTTTCATTTAATTTTACCTTTCCAGTTTGGTTTTGCTTCGTGCGTTTCGTAAACGTATGAGTTTTTAATTGTATAACCCATCTCTTTGATGTCCTTAACTAACTTGTCTAATTGGTCCTTGCTTGTAACTTTAGCTGGCACTAACAGATCCATGCAGATAGTAGCCTGTCTTGTTGTCATATTCTTCATCTTAATTCCAAAAAAGTATGATTGCCGATTACGGTTGCTTGCTGATTAAAAGCCCAATAAGGAGCCTTGCCCGAATAAAAATGAGTAAAGCTGTGATCTAGTATTATATCCTGACCT
>Ga0181373_1000059_pt1 | contig 35049 bp, 47 predicted proteins | sample LowvirmetaG_3_FD_130159 | JGI IMG/M metagenome (GOLD analysis project Ga0181373, IMG submission 130159) | Marine viral communities from the Subarctic Pacific Ocean - Lowphox_09 viral metaG | ecosystem: Environmental > Aquatic > Marine > Oceanic | place: Subarctic Pacific Ocean | collected... | reverse complement strand
TCTAAAACATAACCACGTCCAACTGTATAACCTACTGATTTACCATCTATAAAATAACCTTCTAATCTGAATGTTGCCCTGTGGATTGGGTAAAGTCGTTCATATGATTCACGAACATATTCAAAATATAACGTTTCACCTGCTCCAATAGCAATTAGTTGGTGGTAAACCTCTTTATTAAGTTCTTCTAATTTTTCGTATTTCATTTATGCCTCAATTACTCCCATACCTTTATAAGACTCATTGTTGTAGGTATAACCCAGGATCTCGATCTTGGATAGATCAAACTGGTAAGTAGTATGTTGAGCCATCATATCACTCATAGATACTTTTAGTATACCATCCTTAATATAATCTACAAGCATATAGTCACCTAAACGATGCACCTTAGCATATTCATCTCCATCACGTGACAGACATTTCTCATAGGTAAACATTGCATCGCGATTCTCTAAAACTGGGTGCTTGTACTTAAAACAAATAAATTGCTCAGGCTTAATAGCTTCTAAAGCCTCTTGATTCATTCTACTTAACTTAATATTACTCATAACCTTTATTATACCTAAATATACGAACAATATCTGGGGTATCCAAGTTTTTACTAGAAAAGGTCTAAGAAATCTTTATCAATGGGTTTATTTTTTAGCTTACCTGCTTTCTCATCATTTTTAAGCATTTTAGTTGCTAATTGCTCTAAGTGCTTATATTTGGCTGCCTTGAAATCCTTACTTATTTCTTTATGTTTTTTATTTTTCATATTCTAGATATTAGATCATCTTTTGACTCCTCGTCTCCTCCTAAACCTAATTCCTGTAACCTTTTTAAATGGTAAGGGTCTAAATCTAATTCTACCTTTTTAGTAGTTTTAAATTTAGGAACATAATCTTCAAATTGTTCAAGATCTTTTTCATCAAACACCTCTCCATGATATAAAAAGTAACAATTGTAACAAAGCATTTCTATATTTTCAGAACGGTAATGTTTTTTATTTCCATCCTTAAAATTCATTATAAGTGGCATTTTATAATCAAGAACTCTTCTATCATTAAACCCACATTTATAACATTTTTCTTCTAAATATCCCTCAGTAACTAATCTATCTTTGATTTTTTGAGGGTCAAATGAAGATGGATCTGTTCTACCCTCAATAATATCTAAAATAGGTGGGAATTTTCCTCTATTAGATAGAAATTTAGGAATACCTTTACCAGCTTGGTTTTTATGGGCTTCAAGCAGTGTTTTTCCCTCCTCGTTTTTATAAAGTTTAGCATATTTTCGATAATGCTGGTAGGAAACATTTAAATAACGAGCCGCTGCTCTGTTTGACTTGGTTTTAGCCATGGCAGCGATACATTGTTCTTTACTAATTGGTTTAGCTCTAATACTCTTCTATTATTGATTTAACATAATCCCATAAATCTTCGGGGTTTTCAAATAAGTGAATAACACTATTATCATCTGTATAAGGTAAAACATTATCATCAATGTCTATTCTATCGAATAAATACCATAACATTAAACTAGCTACCTGATTACCATATAAATTAGACAAAATTAATTCAACGGAAAACCATAAGGGATCTACTACAGGTGATAAATCACTTTTGTATTCTTTTTCAAATACCTTCTCCCCATAAGCCCCCCTTTCCAAGTTTTTTAAAGTGGAAATAAAATGTTTTTTATAAACATTTACATTTTCGTAAACACTAACATTAGAATTAAGAATTGAATCAAAAAGAGATTTAATATTTTCCCTTTCCTGTTCTGGGTTGGAAAATTCATTCATTTTCTATATATTGGATTAAATTTTTTACAGTAGCGCATTCTAAATAATCTTCCTTCTTTTCATACATTTTTAAAATATTATTAAGAATAGGAATATAATCATCCCTCTTAATGGATACATTATACCCTAAATTAATAATATTAAATAAATCTATTTTATTAAGGTTATTTTCAACTGCATATGAAATAGAATTATATGTTTCAGTTAATATATGTTCAGTAAAACTTTCTTCCTCGATTAAATTGGGGATAAGTTCAACATCATCATAGGTTAACTCTATTTCAAGGGCTGGTCTGTTTTTTATTTTCCTGCTACTCCCCATATCATGTATTCTGCTTATAAATATTAAAGATTAATAAGTTCATTTTGATATTCTTTCAATTGGGTTATACTTATTTTTAAATTTCCTAGTTCAAATTCTCCTACTTCTCCACTATCCTCAAGAATAGAAGATATTTCATAGATATTCTCTAGGTCAAATTTATTTAATACTTGCCCATTTACCTTAATTAGCACATCGTTAGTAATATCTTCTTCTATACCATACATCTTATTTAACAATGGATATAGAGTATTAGGTTGTTCTTTAGAACAATAAGGCTTAAAATTAATATCTGTGTACATAGATGTGCACCATGGTTCTAAGACTTCTAATAGTTGTTCATTACCATTTACTAACTGAATACCTACATCATACTTAGGAGGTACAATAGGTTTCATTAGTACATCATGTTTCACAAAATGACCCCATTTACGAATAAAATTCCTAGTAGATCTCACATTTTGTGCTAACCATTCCGGAGAGTCTTCGTATATGTTTTTAGCTTTATCAACCGTATTTCTTCTACTTCCCCTACACGTCATATGATAAACACAACCATGCCATGTTTGTATAAACTTAATACCATTTAATAAAAATCTATTAAAGATATCCGAATCTTCTTTTGATTGTGGGGCATACAATGGATCATGACCTCCTATTTCTTGAAAGTCTTTTCTATAAAATGCCCAAGGAGCAAAGATACCTTCTGTGACATCATTATTTGGAACTCTACTAGAAATAAAATCTAATAGATTATCTTCTTCAAACTCTTCAGGTTCGACTCCAAAATTTTTTAATATTTTTTCTGGCCCCATAGGATGGAGAGGTGGTTCAATTCTAGTTAGAGAAACTATAACTCCTTCTTTTATCTCTTGCTCTATTGCATCCAATGCTCCTGGACATAGATACATGTCAGCGTGATAGATCATTGCTATGTCCTTAGTAGCTACCTCGTTTATTAGACGGTCATATAAAATAGTATGTCCTAATCTTACTCCCGTATCATTTAATATAGCTTTAAAATGAGGATCCTTATCCATCATTTCTAAACACCAGTCCCAAGTGCCATCTGTGGAAGCATCATCAGCTACACATATTTCTACTTCATGATTTTCTTGATTTTTTCTTATAGAGTTATAACTCCATTTAAGATATTTTAGATTATTTCTACTTGGTTGTATAAAACTAATTTTCATTTTATTTACTATTTAAAATACATTTTACTTTTTTTAAGAAAATTTCTTCAGAATAATACTTTTGGAAATTTTCCCTAGTGGTTTTAGAGTATTGATTATATAAATCTTCATTATTAGCTAATTCACTAGCTAATTTTCTAGCAGATGTAATATCTCCATCTTTCACAGATAAATCAGGATGGAGGATTTTTTGGGTATTAACATTATCATATCCTATACATGGTATCCCTAAATAAGCACAATTTAAATTAAATGTGCCAGCAGCTGCTGTCCCTAACTGTACCCCGTATTTACATTTGGATAATTCATACATCCACTGTGACCAAGGTATCCAAGGTAAATGGTTTATATCCAACATAGTTTCATCTGGTTTCATTCTACCAGTAGTAGGAGAGGTTATATCATCATCTAAAATTTTTCCTATGAGATAGGAATCAAAACCTCTATATGCAGTTACCCAATTACCTCCCACCATTACTCCTTTTCTTTCACCATCAAAAGATTTAATATGATCAGTAACCATAACAGTAGGAAGTAATTCACATCTAACATCAGTTATACCTCTATAATAATTTAAATCCATATCATTATGACAAAATATAAGATCCATTTTTTGGAGAATATCATGATACCATAACTGTGACTGGATGCTTCCTCCTTGCCAATACCAATAAGTACTTTCTTGCATAGTAGCAATATTGGAACATATCCTTTTCATATTACTAACTAAAGGATAATCGAATAAATGATCCTTCTTTTTGGGTATAATAACTATACCCCAATCAAAAGTTTCATTAACTTGATGGATTTGATGGATCGGTATATGAACCGCTTCCAAAGCACAGATCCAAGCCGAATCCGCTCTCATATTAGAGTTATTTCTGGGGGTTTTACCTATGTAATTCCCTTCTGTAAAAAAAGCAATCCTCATACCCTATGCTAATAATTTTGCGATATCAATGCTGTTCATTTTTTCGGCCGTTAAGGAAGATAGTTCAGTAGAATATCTATATTTTTCCTCTTGCATTTCCTTAAAAATTAAAATATAATCCTCCCAAACCTTTGAATATGGTAATTCTTTATTACTGATAAGAGTTTCATTTAACTTTTCACCTGGTCTGGTTCCTATAATTTCTATATTTGAAGATAATACCTTAGCTAAATCAAACATATTAACAGTTTTCATACTTTTAGAAAGAATAAAACTTTTTTTAGGGTGTAAATTAGAGTAATCTATAGCCTTATGGATTAATGTAGCAGCTTCTTCAGTTGTAAACATTAAACGATTCATTCTTTTATCTGTTAATTTTAATACTTCATTGTTAGAAGCTAATTTTTTCCAAGTAGGAATAACAGAACCCTCACAATCAGCTACATTAGCAAATCTGGTGCAAATAAACCTGGTGTCTTCATTATGGTGTTCCATAAAAATTTCTTCCATAATTTTTTTAGAATAACCATAAGTATTTTCCGGTGAACAAGCTTTATCAGTACTAATACCAACAGTTAAAGGAACTTTAGCTCTTATGCTAGCTTTAACTACATTTAAACTACCTATAATATTATTTTCAGCTGTTTTAGTAGGGTTAAGTTCTGCTAAACTAACATGTTTTATGGCTGCAGTATGGATGACTATATCAGGCTTAATTCTTTCAAAAGTATTGATTAAATGATCTAAATCTTTTATATCACCTATAATAGTTTCAATATTAGGGTACTTATCATTTAGAGCTGCTATCTGTTTTTCTCCTCTACTGTAAGTGTAGAATTTATATGTTTTACACCCATCTTCCATGGCATAATAATATTTTTTTATAAAAGCAGTACCTACAACCCCTGCACCTCCTGTAATTAATATTTTTTTCATGGTATTAGTTCTAATATTTTAAATGATTCTAATAGTTCTATTCCTTTTTTACTATGTTGAAAATTAAGGTGAAAAGTTTTTAAAACATCCTCCCTAAAATAAGGTTTTTGTTGTTGGGAAGTAAATTCTTTCAAACACTGTATTTTACGGTTATATTCATTCCCAATGTTAATAAACATGTTAGGGGACCAAGTATTTAAACTGCTTATAGTTTTATATTCTATAAGACTAATGGCGTTAACTCTAGTTAAGGGATAACCTAAACTTTGTACAAATTTATGTTCGTACATAGAATCATCAGTTGTGGGTAAAAATATACAGTCGTAGTTTCCCTTACTTAAAATATTATTTTCTATCCAATTAACCCACCCTGCAGTACCTTCCTTATCTTCAAAATAATTACAATCTGAATGTAAGATATTAATGTTACTACATTTAGATACTTCCCAAGCATTATTAACTTCATTAATTCTATTTAATGAATTAGTAGGATCAAAACCCTTAGCTCCCCCTTTTGTCATACAAAGGATATCAAAAAAAGTAGAGGGATGTTTAAAGATGGTCCCCATCATTCCTAACTCCACATCATCTGGGTGGGGAGATAGACATAGTACTCTATTAAAATTTAATAACCTGCTCATATGGGTTAATATAATAATTCTTTTTGGCTTATCAAAGTTATTAAATTAGCTTCTGTATGCCATTAAATTTTCGTAATCTACCTTTAACCTAGGGTAGAATTTAGGTTCTAAAAATCTAAATATATCTTGATCTTGTGATCCTTTAGGGTAATTTAAAGGATTACTTTTTAAATAATCATGATATTCACTCATAGTAACTCCATGGGGGATAGCATAATTAATAGCTTCCTCAAATATTTCTTTTATAAATTCAGTTTTACCTATATAAACACCACTATTAAGGTATCTATTATTTCCTCTATTATAACCATCAGCTAAAGACTTAATTTCGGGCATACAGTTATAGCCATCAGTTGAATTAGAAGACATAAATAGTGCATCACAATTAAAAGACTCAAATATACTTATAACTTTTTGGGGATGGTCTAAAAATATTACATCTATAGCATCACAATACATAAAATACTCAGTATTGCACTTTCCCGATCTAAGATAATCTAAAATTAGTTCAAATTTAAAGGTATTTCTCCATGGTAATCTTGTATCAGTTAAAACTACTAAACCCTCTATCCCCAAGTGTTGAAAATTACTTTCTAATATGGAGGTTTCCTCGTATCCACTTAAACTTGGTATTATTCTATCTTCCATAGTACCTTCATTTCTACAAGTAACTAACGTAAGATTATCTGGTTTGGTAAAAGCATTTTTATTAATGCCATTTTTAACCATACCTTCATATATTCTTTTCACATGGTGTCTATCATGTATAATAGGTTGCTTTATCATTTATCAAATAAATTTTTTACGGAACTTATATAGTGTTTTTCTCCGCATTTATTACTACTTATTAATCCTCTTTCCCCTTCTATACAATATTTACTTACCCTTTTAGAAGAAGATAACCAATTAGTTTTTTCTACTAAATTTAAATCATATAAAACATTTCTAAAATTTCCGGCATTAGTATTCCAGGCACCTAATTCTCTATAAGTGGTGGATTCAACCTTATTTTCTCTAGTTAAAGTTATACCATCCATAGGGAATTTTTGATTTGGGAGTAAATCAATTAGTTCTTTTTTATAAAAACTAAAGGAACCCCTAGGTGTAAAAGCTTTAGAAATATATTCAGAATAACCATTATCTAAAAACATCCATTCTAAATTATTACTTATGATTTCAGTTTTAAATTGATGTCCAGATACACCATATTTTGATTCAAAAATTGGCTTGTGTAGAGGAATATCCTTACTTAAAACATCTAAGAATAATTCTTTAGATAAGATCAAATTATCATCATGGGTTATTAAAAAGACATCGTAATCAGAATATGAATAATCTTCAGACCATTGGTTGAAAATCTCCATATCTCCTATTGTATTAGGTTTTTCTACATATTTCCATCCTAAATCCTTTAATTCTTTTAGGGTTATAGGTGTCTCATACATTACCTTATCTAAGTATAAAAGTGGATCATCACCTTCATAATTTCTACAATGGGTTTTTTCATTGATAGTGTGTTCATTCTCAGGGTGTCTATGAGATATTATAAATAGATCAATCTCCCACCCTTCTACTGAGTGTTGGTTTGCAATTTCCTCATAGAAATGGGATGAATAGTGCCATCCACTGGCTATAACTGCTAGTTTTTTATTCATATTTCTAATATTGATATGCTTGTCCTACCTGAACCTCCTAAATGAGTGATTTTGAATGGAGAAATAATAGATTTTTGGTTTATTCTGGGGTGATTAGGATCTCCCCCTTCTACTAAAACTCTGGAGCCATTGTAAATTTGTTCATTTATAAATTCATTTTTAATTAGTATGTCATAAAGAATTTCCCATGTATTATCTATATCTATTAATAATAAATCAAAATGGAAAGGAGCAGATATAAAAGTATCAAAAACATTCCCTTTAGTAAATTTTACATAATCAGATAGTTCTCTCTTTTGAATATTGCTTAAAGCAGATTCTCCTTTTTTCATAGCACCTAAAGAATATTCTTGGGTTCCATTAATATCAAAACTATGTATTATACCTTTTATGTCATTATTTTTTAAAGCCAAAGCCATAGCTACAGTTAAAGCACCCGAACCATGTCCTAGCTCTACTATTGAATTAGGTTTATATTCTAATACTTTATCATAGACAATTCTTTCTATAGTTTGATACCTATGCATATTAACAAAATCTATACTATCATTATGCATTGGTATAATTTTTGATTTGATCTATAATATATTCAACTTCTAAAGCAGATAAATTTTCATGGTAAGGTATACTAACTGTGGTTTGTGATTCTTTATTAGATATAGGACATTTAAAGTTTTTATTACCATAAACATTACTATCATGTAAAGTTTGATAGTGTATTCCACAGATTATACCCTTATCCTTCATAGCGGAAATAAAATTATCTCTATTATTAATGTTTATTCTATATAAATGTTCACTAGAATTATTATAGTTTAGATTTTTATTATATGATTCTCTAACTTCCTTAAGTTTTTGTTTTTTATGATTTAATTTTTTTAAATTCTCATTAGCTACATAGCATTGAATAGAATTCATATACATCTTAAATCCCGCGAATTTAATCTTTCTTTCCCAATTATTAGGTGAATATGACATACCATTCATTACAGCTTCCTTAAACCAATTAATCTTATCCTTATCATTAGAAACTATAATACCTCCATCACAACTACTTATGGGTTTAGTAGGATAAAAAGAAAAAACCATTAGGTCTTCATCGTTGGCTTCTTTTGCAAATTGCTGATATTCAACCTTTTGGGCTGAATCTATGATTTTATAATTTTTAAATTCATGTAGTACATATGAATCACCTACCCAGTCTATATCATCTATGAAATTTATAGTATTACCTGAATTTAGTAGAGCATTACAAACCACGGGGGGTATCATACTAGGCACATTTACTTTTACATTTTTATTTAACATAGCAAGAAAAATAGCACTAGTAGCACTATTAAAGGAACAAGAATATTTAGCACCTACATAATCCCTAAAATTGGATTCAAATTCTTCTACTATATCACCATGTAAAAAATGATTAAAGGTAGATGTATCAATATGATAATGGGGGATGTTAAATAAGTTAATCATATAATTTTTGTAATAATTTATTAATATTCATAGAAGCATCCTTTCCCATTTTTACATTATTTACTTCTTGCATTTTTATCTTGCCTAATTGAGGGTTATCTGGTTTAGCAAATTCAAAAGGGGACATAGCTTCTCCTCCTACATTAAGTATGCCAATTTCATCAATCAGCTTATATATAATATCTACTGCATCATGCATGTAAAGATAGGATTTTTTTACATCTATTAAAGCTTTATCATGGGGGAAAGGGTATTGACATAACGCCATCCTTAAAATGAGGGAATTATCATATAACTTAACTGCACATTCTCCACCCAATTTTGACCAAGCATATTCGTTAACGGGTAATAAAGGATCACTTTCAGCATAATTGCCTTTAGTACATGGGTAAACATAATCTGTAGAAATGTATATTAACTTAACATTATATTTCATGCAAGTTAAAACCACATTAGATGTTCCTATTATGTTTGTAGTAATGCTTTCCTCAGGTGACTCTATATGTTTAATCATAGGTCTAGTTAGAGCAGCAGTATGAATAAATATGTCCGGCTTACTTTTACGTACCGTCTGTTCTAATAACTCTAAATTAGTAATATCAAGATCCTTTTTAGATAAAGAAATTATATCAAATGACGTATTGGCTTTTACCAATTCTTTAGCTAAATTACCATTGCCCCCTGATATTAATATTTTTTTCATTAGAATTTAAGGTTATTATTAAATTTAGCTTTTACGTATTCTTTAGATTTATCCTCATCATTTAATTTAGACCAATACATTACCCCTAAAGTTTTTCTATCTAAACCCTTAGTAATTTCAGGAAAACCATGCCATGAGTTTTCAGTACACTTAAATATATTTAATCTATTAAATTTATAAGGTAATCTTATGTGATTTTTCCCATCATGTAATAAACAATCAAACGATGAATCATATTCTTCTGAAATACATAAAATGGCACTGTATTCTCTTTTCCAATCATTATGTAAACCATGAATAGCTGCATCCACATGCATACCTAGGTATCCACCCTCACCATTAGAATTAGGTGTTAACATCATCCCCCCTCCGTAATGTGAAATATCCGGAAATGTGTTATTAGTTATACCACTAAATAACTTATCAGGATTTAAATTTAACGCTATATAATCTAATATTAATTGACAGGGTACGGGTTTACTTTCGTTTAAAGGAGTACAGTACTGGATTTGATTTTGTTTTGCTGTATATTTAATCCAATTATTATCATCTATATCGTTAAAACTTTCTGCTGCTGCTCTTACAATATTTTCCGAAGGTAAAAAATTATCTATAGAGACAGCAGGGATAGAAAAATTATGGTTAGTTATTTGCATTTTAAATTTTTAAAAATATTAAAATCGTTAATGTAATCATTAGGTTCATATTTCATATTAGATAGAACCAATAAAACAGTGTCTTCCGAATGGTAAATTTGTTCATCCCATATCATTTCGGGAATATACAAAGCCTGTTGGGGGGATTCAAGTAAATATTTTTTTTCTTTTACCCCGTCGTTTACTAATACTTCTACCTTTCCATTTAGACAAATTAAAACCTGTTTAGTTTTATAATGAGCATGTTTGCCCCTATCATTTTGGTTTTTTACCCCATAAACGTAAAAAATTCTTTTAATGTGAAAAGGTACATCATAGTTAGATTCAATAGGTACTAAATTACCATCAGGCTCTACCATAGTACGAGTATTAAAGAATTTTACATCATTAATAGTTATTTGTTTTCTGCTTGCCATACTTCATTAAATTCACCAACTTTAACTCTATATTCATCATTAGGATTATATTTTTCAGTTAAATAATACATTAAAATAGAGCCCGGTTCAATAGCTTTATAACCATGATAAGTGCCTGGTGGGATTTCTAGTACATTCTGTGTTTTGTCTGATAAATAAACAAATTCAGCTCCATTTTCATGTGTAGCTAGGCCCACTTTAAAAGAACCTTTTATACAAAACCAATAATCAGTTTGTATATTATGTTTATGCCATGCAACTATATGATTAGTAGAATTAACATATGATATATTTATTTGACCAGGACCCAGATTATTAAAGATATCTAAACATCGTTGGGCTCTATCATCCTCATTAAAATGAATATTGTGTAGATTATACATTATTCCATAGGTTTATAACCAGTTCCCTTTCTTCCCTCAAAATTTCTATTTTTACCCCAACCTACATAATTTGTACTACGTTGGACACCAGAATGAGGACCTGCATCAGTGGGATGATAATAATAACAGGATATCACCTTACGTGATCTATCCGTTGGACAAGTAACGGGTGGAAACCCATGCCATGAATGATCTGATGTAGAAAAAATAATAAGATTATTATATTCTGGGTTGGTTGATTGAACACATTCTGTTAAATCTTTATCCCATAATTCATTCTGTCCTCCCCATCCATCTTGCCAATCTTTAGATAAAAACAATAACATATTAACCCTTCTCCATCCTAAATCTCCCTTGGATTTACGATTAAAATCTGTATGTAATTCCAAGTGACTGCCTCTTGGTTCAAAATTTATACCAGCACCTTCCCAACTAGTATCAGCTATTAACCCTCTAATACCTGTTATTTGGGATATAATGGACAACCATTCATCCGATATAAAATAATCCATTAATTTTTGGGTTTTATCCCCAAATGAAGAAAAATCACCACCTACAGTACACAATTTAAACCATACTTCATCCTTAATATTATTAAATTTTTTTATAGATGTTACTGTGGAATCCAAAAAATCCTCAGAAAATAAATTCTGAATTAAAATATTAGGGAAAGGTTCATTATTCTCATATATTTCTCTATATCCCTCCAATTCGGATTGAGTAAGTTTTTTATTTAAAATATTCATTATATTACTTTTACAGTAGGAACATGTGTTATAAATCTACCACCCCTATTTAGATATTCCAACTCTTTTACACTAATTTCTTTTAAAAAATTCCATGCCCCTAAATATGCAAAATCAACTGTATCATTAAATCCTTCCTCTGGAGGTATAATTGGTATGTGTACACCAGGAGATAATTTATTTTGTTTTTCAGGGGTAGTGTCTACAATATAATCTATTAAATTTGTGTCAATACCACAATAATTAAAAACAGTAGTGGATTTAGAAGTAGCTCCATAGCTGATAACCTTTTTACCTTCTTCTTTACATTTTTTTAATAATCTGACTAAATCCACTTTAGATTGCTTTACTTTTTCTGCAAATCTAATAAAAGTTTCTAGTTTATCTAAACCTAATATTCTTTCCAAGGATTTATTATTTTGCACAGAACTATCAGGAGTAGATTTTCCTTTTTTCATAGCATAAATTCTATTTGAACCCCCATGTACTGATAGATTTTCAACTTTTACTATTTCTAATCCATTTTGCTTTAGTAAATTATCTAGGGCTATTACCGAAAATATATGGGGATGTTCATCATAAATTTGATCATATGAATTATTATTTACCATTTGCAGTAGTGATGGATCCTCAAATATAAAAATTCCTTTTTCACTTAAAAGATTATTAACGGCCGAAAATGCATCATCTAAATCAGGTATATGGCAAATACAATTAGCAGAAAAAATTATATCTTTTAACCCATGATTTTCTTTTATAGTATTGGATAATTCTGAATTCCAAAAATTAGCATAGGTAGTATAACCTAGTTTTTCAGTTTCGGATGCAAAATTGGAACATGGTTCAACTGCAATGGCTTCTTCAGAGGTAAAATTATTTAAAAATACTCCATCGTTACTTCCTATTTCTAGGATATTAGTCTTATAGGGGAGAATTTCACTTAAATTTTTAAAATGTTCTCTCATGGTTTTAGACATAGAGCCTCTATATGCATAATTTTCATTAAACATTAAGGGAGGGTCTACATATTCCATTTGTGTAATCAATTTAGTTTCTTCATCAAACCCTACTTTTAAATTAAAGAAAAACTCATTATCTATTTTGGAAGATAAAAAGCCATTGGCTATAGGTTGTTTACCTAAATCTAAAAATTCTCTTTTCATGTTTTATTATTTTTAAATACTATATCTTTTTGTATAATTTCATTTCCATCATAATGTTCACCTATGGTTAATTCCTCACTAAAACCAAAATCATCCATAAAAGTTATAACTTCATTTTCTAAAGGTGCATTGTCATTATACTGGGTTACTGCAACTTCTAAAAGGATATATTTAGCTTTACTACATAAACCTTTTCCTCCTTTTATAATATCTAACTCAGAACCCTGAGTATCCATTTTTATAAGATCAAAAATAGAATCATCTGTAAACATAGAGTCTAATGTTTGGAGAGTTTTAGGTATTTCCATTACTAATCGAGGTATATCCCAATAATTAGTTTCTTTATAATATGAAGCACCCTGGGTATGAGGTTTGTCTTTTCGTGTATATAATTTTACTTCTCTTTCAATGTCCCCCATAGTAGCTATGGTATATCTATCTATGTCACTTGAAATTACTTTTTTTAAATCCTTTTCGTGACAATCATTAGCTTCTATCATCCATATAAAGGCATCGGGCCAAACATTTTTGGACCATGTATAAAATTGTCCTGTGTGAGCTCCTATATCTAATATAGTTTTAGGATTAAACCCTAATTCTTTAAGTTTATATAACCTTAAGTTATTTCCTATTTCATATCCCATTATTATTCAATTACTTGTAATGATTCTAAAATTTCTACTTCTTTGCACACAGCTTTTATACTATGATAGGCCCCTCCTTTATTAACCCATGGCTTATGAAAACCAAAAGGAATTTCTCCATTTAAGGGAGCTATATAACCATTATCTATACAAAAGGAAATTACTTCTCGAGTAGTGGGTTTTTCAATATATTCAGAAAAAAAATAATCTTCAGAATAGGGCTTGCCAGCACTTATATATTCGTCAAAATGGTCATTAACTAGTTTTTTCATTAATTTTTTATTCCTAATTGATAAAGCCCCATTCATAGGTAGTACTTGGGGACCATTATATGATTTATCATATGCCCCACCAGGTTTTAAAAAAGGATATTTTTCATCTAGGGGGTGATATAGCTTACTACCCCAATATCCCCCAATATAATTAAATTTTTCAAAATCACTTATTTTATATTTAGAGTTAGGACATAAAATAGTATCACACTCAAATTTTAGTAATAAATCAGCATCTAAAGCATCCCAAAATTTATTAGTTTTTAATAAATCACTTTCACCCTTATGAGTTAAATTAGGAACATTAAGATCATGTAATATTAATCTATTTTTTAATTTAGCCTCTTTAATTATCTCACTGGAGTCTATAATATTAACTATATAATCTAAATTATTAGTTCCGTGGTTTATTTGAACTCTCCATTCTTTAGGTAATACACTTAAAAAATTTTCTAATACAAACCCTAAAGCTTTATGTTTACGGGGTTCAGTTATAAATGCTAATCTTTTCATTTTTTACTTATTAGAATATTATGGTCCCTGAAATATAAATAATCTATATTAGTTTTCAAAAAACAATCTATAGCGTGTTTTGGGGTTTCAACTATAGGTTCCCTATCATTAAAACTAGTATTTAATAAAATGGGCACACCGGTTTTTTCTTTAAATTTACTTATAAAATTATAATACCAAATGTTTAGATCTTTTGATACAGTTTGTAATCTAGCTGTTCCATCAAAATGTGTTACAGCAGGTACTTTTGATAATTTTTCTTTTTTAAATGGGATAGCAAAGTTCATATAAGGACTATCCACATCATATTCAAACCATTCTTTCACATCATCTTTTAGAATAGATGGAGCAAATGGTCTAAACCATTGCCTATGTTTTACTTTTTCATTTACTATGTCCTTAGTTTCTTTGTATCTAGGGTCTGCTATTATACTTCGGTTACCTAATGCTCGTCTTCCAGATTCAGATGGACCACCAAATAATGATACTATTTTTTTATTTATTAATTCATCAATTACAAATTCATCATTTTTAAATTCAATATTTATTTTATTTTTGACTAATTGTAAAGAATTCTCAATTTCTTTTTTTGAATAATTATAGCCTAGGTATGGAGTTTGGTTTTGAGGGTTATCATAAATTCTAGGGTTATTTAAAATATGATGCCAAACATATCTAGCAGATCCCAAAGATAAACCACCATCATAAGGAATAGGATCGCAGAATATATTAATATCTGGGAACCACTTAAATATTTTACCGAGAGCAACACAGTTTAATGCTACTCCCCCTGAAAAGCAAATATTTTTAGGATTATATTCTTTAATATATTTACTTAATAAATTCTTTATAAGTATTTCAGTTTCATATTGTAAAGAAGCAGCTATATCAAAAGTATTTTGTTCTGATTTGTTTGCTTCTTCTCTTAAAAAATCATAATCTATGGGACCCCAATTCTTATGTTGAGTTAAATCGTGTATGTTTTTAAAATATTTTAAATATTTTTGTGGGTTGCCCAGTGCCGCCATCCCCATTACTGTGCCAGCCTGATCCCCCCTAATATCTTTATAAGTGCCCAATCCAAATACTTTACTTGTAGTATTAGCCCAATAGAATCCAACATTCCATTTTGAAGAAGGAATAAATTCTATGGGGGTTATTTTATTATCTTTCCCTTGCCAAACAGTTGTGCATGTAGTAATACACTCAGAATCGGGTTCATCAAAATTAGATTTACTATGTGCACTACCATCTATATAATCTCTTCCTCCTCCATCTATTGTTATAATTAAGGCTTCTTCAAAGTTACTAGTATAAAAAGCATTTGAGGCATGTGCCTGATGGTGTCCAGTGATATAAGAATGTCCATTTTTACTTTTAATATTAGATTCTAAACTATTATATGAATTCATAAAATTAAAAGCTCTAAACCCCCCACCTCTATGAGTGGTCATATATGTTATATCTTCAGCATCAGGATCCAATTTATTAAAGTAAGATATAGAATCTTCAATAGCGTTTTTTCTTCTAGAATACCTTTCTAGTTCTATATGAACCTTAGGTAACCCATTATCTAATATAGCATATGATGAATCATGTCCACTATGAAATCCAACTATCTTCATTTTTTATATTTTTTCTTCTAAATAATATTCCTGAACATTCTCATGACCTAGATGTAGAATAATTTCATTACCACAACCTACATAACCTGAGCCTACACCCCATTGTTGTGGGCATGAATATGGAAATATTCCTGTATTCCAAGCAGCTCTTGTCATTTGCAAAGGTGCTCTTTTAGGATTCGTTTCCATTAATATGCAAAATTCTTGCAAAAATTGTCTAGCTCTAATGTCAGTTGTGTCAAAACCAGCCCACCATAAATCATATGTTAATAAATTACCTAAACTTTCATCTTCTCCTATTCTATAATCTCCATCATTTCTTCTAGTATGAATGGCATCCACTTTTACTAATTGTCTTTCATTAGTAGGTACACAAACCCCAAATTTTTTAATTATAGGAATAATGCTCTTTACTTCATCTGAAACAAACATTAAATCGGAATCAACCGAAATAGCTACATCAGCTAATGATTTAAGGAGCCCTACTGCTTGGTAGTAATCACAACAATGCCAACCCCATCTATGATTGTTCTTATCAAAGGGACTATTATCGACATCTATATACCTAATTTCTACATCTTCATAATCCTTACCTATTTCGGGTTGATCAGTGTAAAGAGTTAATTTAGCTTCGGGAAAATATTTTTTTACCGAACCATAAGTAGGATTTAACCTAGGAAGGGGTGTTTTCCATTTTTGATTAGCTTGATGACGGGGACCAAATTCAGAAAATATAAATTCTAATTCCATTATTTTCTTTTTTCTAGTATTAATTTAATAGTATTAGTAGTACTATAACTATGACTTCTACTATTGAATATAATTGGTAAATCTAAATCATCCCCTGTAAAAGGTTTATCTTTATGATCTTCCCCTACCATTCTAACATCAAGTCTTTCTACATTATATTTCAAATAATCATATAATTCCTGCTCCCCATCATATAAAAAAGCTTCATCCACATATTTACAAGATGATGCCATAAGTAATCTTTCACAAGGGGTCCATATAGGCTCATTTTTAAACCTTCCATCAGGTTGGGGGGTTTTTGTTTTATACTCATTTACTGCTACTATTAGATAGTCGCAATATCTCTTACACTCTTTTAGCATCATAACATGTCCGGGATGCATGATATCAAAATACCCACTAGTAAAACCTATAATTTTTTTCATATGCCTAATTCTTTATGTATTCTTTCCATCCAATATTTCCTATCCCTATTCATACTATTGGAAGGTATGGAAGTAAATTGATATATCCAACCTGAATTTATTAAATTTTCTATACTATCTTCCCACCATTGCCTATTATCAAAATATAATAGATTTTTTCTAGTTACATCCATTATACTATATTCTCTGGGTAAAATATTTAATTCTATATTGTATTCCTTCCTAAGACAATTTAAAAGAGCTATATCACTACCTGTTTTTAGAGTATCATAGGATTCAATTATACTATCTTTATTTTCCCAATAAAATTTAAATACTTTATCAAAAAACTCCTTATGGTTTTTATTGCAAATAACAAATCCAGTTTGAAAAAATTCATAGGGTTTAAGACACCTTTCTTTATTAAAAAACTTTTGTGAATAACCCTTAATTGCTCTATTCACCCATTCGTAACACCCATCAGTAATTTGTGAAGTAAATTTATTATTTGTTAATTCAAAAAAATTAGGACAATCAGGATGGACAATACTGTCAGCATCCACAATTAGTACCTGGTCATAGTCTACATTATTATGTTCTAAAATATTTAAGGCATTCCATCTTTGCCATGTAATTAACATTTCCTCCTCGGGAAGCATTAATTCATCCATAATAATGAATTCACATTTATTCTTTTTCGCCCATTTTTTCCATGAATCTATCCCATAATCATATCCTGTATCCCACCTAGGTTTGGCTACACCAGAATTTCCTAATGCCTTATCTCTTTTTATATATGGTATAAAAACTATATTTTTCATTTTCTATAATAATAATTCTGTAGGAAATGTTCTTATCTCATTGGACATAGAACTTACCATTTCTTTATTTTTTTCTGATATCAACATTTTAAAATTAGGTGTATTTTCTTTACCTGACTTTGTCCATGAAAAAGGGTGGAAGTTTAGTTGAAGTTTAGGATTATCAGAAGTAGTGGGGTATCCATATTTCCAACTATGATTTGAATCGGATATATATCTTACCTTTAATTTTCTAGGAGTTCTACCCACATATGGATGAAAATATGTGTCACTGTAAGCATTAATTAAACCCGGGATATGTAAATTAGATGTTAATAACTCATTAGTAGGTCTATGGAAACTAAAAACTTTTACATCTGTGTTAAGTACTTTAGACAAAATTTCAATATCCTGTTTTATCATACTAGAAACAGTATCATAGGTATTTAGTAATCCACAATGCACATGTAACCCTACTGTATGACCCATTTTTTGTATTTCATGTAAAATAGGAATATTTTTAACAGATAATGCATTATAACAATTATTTCTAATTTGAACTAAATACGTAGTTTTAACACCCATGGTTTCTTCAAGCTTGGCCAAATTATATGCTCTATCTATGGAATATTCTACATCATGTCTTATAACACAAAATTCAGATGTGTTTTTAGTAATATCCGTAAATTGTAATACATCATAGTGGGATTTAACCCATTCTATAATTTTTACATATTCTTTATATGAGAAAGCTTTCATTATTGTTTCCTTAATAATTTGGCTGGATTACCTACCATAACGGAATTAGATTCAACATCTTTTATTACTACTGCTCCTAATCCTATTAGGACATTATCACCTATAGTAAGCTGTTCCCTGATACTACTAGATGGAGAAATCCAACAGTTTTTCCCAATTTTAACACTCCCCGCAACCATAGCTAGGGCTATTATCATTGTATTTTCTCCAACTTCCACATTGTGTGCAATGTGTACTAAATTATCTATTTTTACTCCTTTACGTATTATAGTGTTACTTAGGGCACCTCTATCAATACACACGTTATTAGCAATCTCTACATCATCCTCTATAACGACATTCCCAAAATGGGGGAATTTTACTATATCACCTTCTGGTCCCTTTATATACTGAAATCCATCGTTTCCTATAGAACAATTTTGACCTATTTGAACATTTTTACCTTTAGTTACTATACATTTATCAGGTTGGAAAAACTCATTAACACATTTTATAAAATGATATTTTGGATTAGTGGAAACTATAACTAATACCGCATTAGATTTAAGATAGGGGGTACTAACCTGTACAGGACATGTTGTAGAAAATACAACCCCCGCATCATTAGGTAACCATCCTTCAGTTATAAATGAAATATTACTAGGGGTGGATTCTTTAATATTCCAGGGGGATTCTATCAAATGAGTAGGGGAATAATTAGAACCAAACTTACAATCTAAATTATTACTTTCTGCCCATTGTACTATTTTACTTAATTCAATCATTTTTGGTGATTATGTTTAGTATACAAGAAATACTCGCTATTTCGTGTATCATGAGGTATGTAATTAAATTTAAAATTAGTTTTCCACGCAATATAATTAAAGCTTAATTGGTCTCGTTTACTATAATACTTTATTTCAGACCACCAATTTTCCATAGCATTTATACATTCATCTTCATTATGTCTACGCAATATAATGCCCCCTACTATCAACCCATTATTAACAGGGTAAGATTCATTATGGTACTTAGCCATTTGTTTTTTAATTATTTCGGGATTGTCCTTATAATTCAATAAACCTCTTTCAGGCCAAAGTTTTATATTTCTTTCACCAAAGAATAATATAGTATTAGCCTCCTGGTATATGCAATTTCTAGAATCTAGTGCATTTTTAGAATGATCATGAAAAGCAGCATTTGTATCGGTTAAATATAAATCAATTAATTCATTAACATCTTTGATAACTGAAAAATTACCATCAATATAAATACTTATTTCATAATCTTTTAAATATCTATGAGGTAATATTTTATATCTCTTAGCATTCCTTGTATTATCATTATATAAAGGAAGAACTTTAATCACTTTCCACCCTGATGCTTGTATATCAGAGTCTGTGAAACATACAAAATCAAAACCCGGAGGGTGGTATGTTATATCAGGTAAAGCATCATAATCACCAAATATGGATGTGTAAATTACTTTCTTATTCATACGTAATTTTCTCCTTTTACAAAATTTAACCCTAATACGGATTGCCTTTTAACCTCATAAACATCTGAGTATCTAACTACACAATGATTTGTGCCACATTGGTTACTAATATTTACTTTAGCTTTTGATTTAATATATAACTGTAATCTTAGATTCATATTATGCATATCTAAAACGGGATTAATATTTTCAAAATTAAATAAATTTAAAGGTTTATGTGTCCAGTAAAAATAAGGGAGTGGGTGTTCTCCTAATAAATTATTTATTTTTTTATAATCATTAATATAACTAGCTTTATCGTATTTTCCAAATTGAGTACCAAATCTTTCTGATACTAGTAAAGCACCAAATTCTTTTTTTCCTGCATATTCCTCAATAATAGCATCCCCTAGTTTTTTTTCTTCATCTGACCAGTAAAGTTCAGGTTGAGAATCACAGTATTCGGATTCTTCAAATTGCCAAAACTTTAACATTTGTTCTAATAAAGGTATATCGGAATTATCATTACTATAGATCCTATAATGATCATGAAATATTTCCCCCTGAATGGTATCAGAAAAACCATCCACATAAGGATTATTGGAAAAAATATCATACATTACATTAGTATCCACATTAAATAATTGTTTGAATAGCTTATTTGATGGTACGAACACTTTACAATCTGGATATTTAACTTTTAGTAATCTGGGCATAGCCGAGATAATACCCCAATCCCCTATGCCTTTTATAGTTCTTAGAACAGTAAAATTACGAGATTGTAAATATTCATCAGGTATTCTTAACCCTTCAGACTCTTCAAATCCTAATTTTTCTACTTCCTTTACAGGATATACAGTATCATTAAGTATTCTCCAAAAAATCATAGCGAATCATATAAGTTATTTTGATTTTCCTGTCTGCTTATGGTTTTGGGGTGGGTTAAAAATAAAGAGCCCATACTATCATTAGAGGGAAGTTTACTAAAAGTTTTAAAACCATCTAACTTTTCATGGACTTTATTTACCCATTTTATTGATTTATTATTTTTATAGATTCTCCACTGATAGTCGGGCCAATTAATTCTATGTGATGAGTCCAATACCCAACCCCATTTTTCTATATGTTCCTGAGTTATACCCTCTACAACATTTAATCTTGGGACTAATACTACATCAATTTCCTGGGTAATTATAGAACGCAGAGAATACATTAAATCTATAGATGGAATTTCATCAGCGTCTATTTGGAATATATAATCCTTAGTACAGTATGAATTTAATTTATTTTTCCATTCAGCAAAATGGAAATTAAATGGGGATTTACGTAGTTTTATATGGGATGACACTGTATCTAAAAATAGTTCAACCTCCTTAGTGCCATTATTAGTATCAAATAATACCACTATTTCATCCATTGGGTGTTTGTTTTGGATAAGAAAATTAATTAAATTTTCAATTTCTTCTCTCTCATTACAAACTGTTATGGCATAACTTACATTCATACTTCTTTGTTTTCAAATACCCCAATATATTCTAAAGCATCCATATATTCTTTTTCTTCATATTCCTTAAGGGTTTCCATGTCCATTCTATACTCATAAAATTCTCCACTTTTACCAGGTATAGGGTATTTACTTTTTTCTTTTTCTTTCACAGATATAGCTCTAACTGCAGCCCATTTCCATTCGGATCCATTTTTACCGTTAGCAAATACCATTCCCCGTGTAGGTAAATTTACCATTGAGGGCATCCATATTTTTTCTTCCTGATCTTCCCCCATTAATTCTTTATATAAGTTAGGTAAAATTTCCATCTGTTCTTCAAAATAAGTTTCACCTTTTTTCATTAAGGAATTAGTTTGAAATCCACAACCATAACACATATAGTTTTTTATATTCTGATTAACCTCCTGGACGTAGCAAGCATCGCCTCCACACCTGGCACAAGTAATAAGTTTATCCATTATACTTTTTTTAATTTAGGTAATTTTAATTTAGGTAATTCATTTCCTCCCACTTTTTTAAGTTTAGGTAAGGATATAGGTACTTCCTTGGCTATAGTAGGTATATTTTCCTTTAAAATATCACTAAGAACTTCCCTCATCTTATCGTAACTAAAATTACTTCTGGAATGATAGCCCTGTCTTTTAGCTTTTACTTTCCAATCTTTATAATTATCTGTAATACTAGTTAGTGCACTTGAAACATTAATAGGTTCGGGAGCAAACCATTTAGATTCTGGGATTAGCATATCCTTAATTACTGCAGATTTATGTACAGGTTTAAGTGAACCCTCTACTAAAACACAAAATTCTGGGTGGAGAAAATCTAATTGCCCCGACCAATTAGAAGCTATAATAGGTTTATTAGTTAAAGAAAATTCTAGGAGTGGCCTTCCAAACCCCTCACCCTTAGCTATGGATACCATAGCTTTTATTTTAGGATGATTATATAATTCATTAATTTCTTTATTATTTAAATCACCATGAATTATATATACATTAGGAAGTTTCTTTGAATCAATGGATTTTTTAATGGCATTTAATCTTCCCAATATTTCAGTTTTCCCCATTACGGATGAATTTGTAATACTAGTTTTTAGGATTAATGCGGGTGGATTTTTTTTATTTTTATATTTTTCATAAAATATTTTAATTAGCATCCCTAAATTTTTTCTATCTTCTCCTACGTCTCCTTGCATCCAATGACCCATAAATAGAAAAGCAAAATCCTCAGGAATGGAATTAATATCATTAAATAATTCTTTATGGGATAATTCGCTACGTTTTAGGGGTTTATACAAATCAGTCAATGCACCTTCTAATAATACTTTAGTAGGTTTTTCTAACTTTATTTGGCTTATTATTTTACCATTAGGATCTTTATGATCAAAAATAGTGGTTTCAAAAACTTTTTTAGAATGTTCAGAGGAAACTAAATTCAAATCCATTCTATTTAGACCCTCTATCCACTGAGGTGCACAATGAGTGGTTTCAATACCAGCAGTTAAACCAATATTAAATTTTCCTACTCTTTGAAATTCATTAGGAACTGTAATTTGACACCAAATATCAGGTTTTTGGGAGAACTTATTTGATTCATATAATAGGGGTTTTAAAAATCCCCATTCTTCTTCATGTTCATCAATAAACCCCCAAGCACAATTCCCCCATCTTTGGGGTAATACTTTAATATCATATTGGTCTAATTCTACTAGAGCTTTCACAAAGTCCCTACTTCGGGAACCATATCCGGAATAAGTATCTATGGGGCAACTTATATAAAATGTATTTTTCATTAGTATATTAATTTATGTGGTAAAACCTGTTTTTCTACTGTAGTATCAGTAATAAATTCATACTTAGGTTTGGGTTTCCATGATTCAAATAAGTGATCTACTGCGTCTATAATTCTATTAGACATCTTTTCAGAAGTAAAACCTGCTTCATCATCAATAGCCCATTTATGGCCCTCTAACCCTCTATTTTTTCTTTCAGTAGGGGATAGATTGTATAATTTTTCTATTTGGGCAGCAGCATCTTCCCAACTACACCTATCATCAAAGATATAAGGAGTAGCAGGAGAACCCTGTAATGATATGTTTGAAGGATACACTGGAAATGCCCAATTACCATGTTTTTTATATGTCCCTCTATGGTTTGAAGGTACATCTGGGGTGGGGGTGTACCAATTACCCTCATTATCCTCAAACCTCATTTGGTCCTGCATACCACCTGTAACATTAGCTATGAAAGGAGTTCCTGTTAATAACGCTTCCGTAAGAGCTAAACCCCATCCTTCATTAGATGATAATAAAGCAACTCCATCCGATATGTTATATAGGTAACTCATATCCTGGGATGATAATTTATTCCCAATTATCCGGATATTACTTTCTGTTTCTGATAAAAGATATTCAATAACCTTAGGTAAATCCGTACCATTACCATCTACGGGATCTGTTTTTAAAATAAGACTACACTTTTTAGCTTTAGATTTAGGTAACTTTTCAGTAAAAACCTTCCAAGCTAATAATAAATCCATTATAGATTTACGTCTAATATTCCTAGAATTAAATAATAAAGTGAAATCATAGTTTTTGTCCTGATGGATTTTATTTTTAAATTCTAACAGCTCTGGATCTTCCTCATGAATAGGTTTAAAAATTTTATTATTTAATCCATGTGGGATGTACCTAATAACCTTATTTTCAGCTTTATCCCCAAGAACCATTTTATTTATATTCACTGTTTGTTTTGATATACCTAACAAAGCATCACAACTATCATAAAAGTCCCGATTGTAAACTGGAGCAGGTACATCATCCCAAATATTAAGATAAATAAAAGGCATTTTTATTCTAAATTCATTTTCCACTTCAAATAGCCATCTGTAATATCTGGGATCCGTAATAAAAAATATAGCATCAGGGTTATCTAATTTCATAATATTTCTTAAAATATTAATATCTCCATAACCATCTACGGGATATAGAAAAACAGATGCATCCTCTACTCCTGATTCATTTTTGATAGGATCAGACATATCATATCTTTTACCTTTATCGGGGTGTTTGACAGCTCCCCCTATACAAGTAAAATTATACCTGTGGCAGGAATTTAAAACAAATTCTCTAGCTATTTGGGCTACTCCAGAATGTACCCTAATATCATCCCCTAATAGGAGAATAGTTTTCCTCTTATCTCGAGGAATATAACCTTCTTTCATATTTATTTTTTTTACAACTTATTCTTCAGTGTCAAATTCCAAGTTAGTATGTGATGATACTTGCTTTCTAAATTCTTCATTGGTAAGATACAAATGAATACTGCGTTCTGCAAGTTTTTGGAAAGAGAATTTACGTTTGATACATTCTACTCTGAAATTATCCCACATACTGGAATCTATTTTTACACTGGTTAACTTTTGATTACTCATGACAAATATTTTAATTAATAACGTTTGATATAAATATACATAAATATATGGAGAATTAAAATTCTATACCAAACTCACAAAGTTTTTTATTATCAGCATAGGGGCAAAATCTACAACTATTGCCCGGGGTAGGTAAGTGTACAGAATCTTTATGTCCCGATTTATTAAATGCTTCCGATATAAAAGAATCCATAAATTTAGTAGCCTTATTTAATTTAACTTTACCTGATGCTGGTTTAAATATTTGTATTCTAGAAATAGCAAAATCAGAAAATTCGGGTACTTTTCTTTTAACTATAAAGAATTCAACTTCTATCTTATCTAAGGGAATACCATACTGTTCAGAAAAAAACTTTTTATATAATATTAATTGAAAATGTTTTATTTCATCTTTTTTAGCCCAATCACCCCATCCTTTAGTTGAAGTTTTAATATCATATATGTAAAATTTATCTTCCCACTCATCATATAATACTAAATCTAAATAACCCACATACATAACATTATTTAGTTTTTTATCAGGTTGGATTGTTATAGGAACTTCACACCCTACTAAGTACTTATCTCTTTTAGTAAAGTATTTACTTCTACGTTTTTTAAAAAATTCTATAATACTAACCCCATCTTCATAAAATTCTCTCATTTCCACTGGGGTGGTAAAATGTTTACCACTGTTGGATTTAAGCTCCTTTATATAGTTTTCCCTAAATGAATTTTCAAAAATTTCTATGATGTTTTCTCTATCCGCAGCTGCACCTGATATTTCAAACATTACATCCATATAATGCTGTAAAGCCTCATGTAGGGCAGTTCCAAAAATAGTATGTATGCTAGAAGAAAATACCTTATGTCCATCTCTATACCTTAGTGACCATTTTTTGGGGCAACTATGAAACATAGACATTTGAGAATAAGATATATTCTTTTGATAAGAATAATTAATCTTAGGTAACTCAAAATTCTGTATTTCTTTAACTATTTTAGGAATCTTCTTTTTACCCATTATGCTTTTAACAATTTAGTTATTTCTTTTTTTTCAAAGCCCATTCTACTTAAAATACTTTTAATTTGAGATTTACCCAGAATATTAAAATATTCTTTTGCTTCTTTTTTAGAACATTCAAAATGATTAGATAATAATTCCATTAAATCTACATTGTACTTGGTAATATTACCTTTAATATATTTAAGGAATACTTTACGTTTGGGTACTAACTCTTTATAAACAGTATAAATTTGTTTTTTTTCAGTAGGTAAAATAGTTTGAACTTCATTAGATAATTCCACGTAATAAGGGTTCATGGAGATAAATCTATGAATCATATAACTATTAAAGGATTCCCAATCTTGTTCATTAAATGAATCCAAAGGAGATTTTTTATAGGTAATTTCCTCTAACCAATTCCAAATTGTCATACACAATATTCACTATATTCCTCCCTTAGGTCTGGGGGGATGGTGTCTTTAAGTATTTTTCCAGTTTTAACGTCATAGAAAATAGGTAAAGGCATAATGCCATCTTCATCTGTACCTGCTACAAATTTAGATACTTGACGTAATATCATTCCTTGTTGGAATACTACATCCCCATCGGGGGTTTTAACTGCTGTAGTATTCTTCATATCAATGTTAAGTTGAGGTTGATTCATTTGTTGTTCCATAATAAAATTTAAATAATTGCGTTTGATTTTTTTAATTCAATAATTTTAGCTATAGCAGACATAATATTAATTTCCTTATCAATTCTAAAATTAGCTTGATATAAATGGTTATTAAGTATTACAGCTATAGAACCCTCCAATTCGGGGGCATATTTAGGGGCATAATCAAATAAGGCCCTAAATAATTCTTCATAATCGTTTACTCCTGAATCAGCTATGATTTGTCGTAAATCTTTAAAGTTAGGTTTAGTACCCGATAATTCTTTAATAACATTCTTGATATAATTAGATGATACTAAAACATTTTTATCGGGCTGTAATTGCCCATCATTAATAGAAAATTGTATAGTGTTAAGTATTTTCCTTAAATCTGGGTAGTGTTTATTTATTATAGTACCTATGTCTTCTATTTCAAATTTTATATTCTCTTTACATAAAATATCATGAACATGAAGAGCTATTTCTTTTTTAGATTGTGGTACTATTTTAAGAACTTGACATCTTGATTGTAGTGGGTCTATAATTCGTTCTATAAAATTACAAGTCATTACAAACCGCGTATTCCTAGAAAAAGTTTCTATAATATTTCTAAGTGATGCCTGTGCCTGGATGGTTAGAAAATCAGCCTCGTCTAAAATAATAATTTTAATAGATTTAAAAGATGCAACACTGGCAAAATCAACAACCTTATTCCTAATAGTCTCTATACCGCGTTCATCGGAAGCATTAATATAAAGATAATCACAATCTAAATTTTTAACTATAATTTTAGCTAATGTTGTTTTACCACTACCCGCAGGTCCATAAAATATAAAATTTTGGATATCATTATTACTTAAATATTGAGAAATTGTCTGTTTAACATTCTCATTACCTACAAATGTATCCAGATTTTGGGGACGATATTTTTCATTAAGTAAAATATTTGACATAACCTATTTTTTATTTATAAAACTTGAAAAATTAAGATATAAAGAAAATAAAATACTCCCTATAATACAAATATAAAAAATATTCATTCCTATTCCCTTTGGGCTTACCATACTTTCAGCAATTTCTGTATAACCTCCAATGTATGCTATCCCAAATGCAGGGATGACAACTGCTATAAAAAATATATAAAGTCCCATAAGAAACCCAGATACTATACTTGCAAAAATACTCACTATAAAATCTTCAGAATTCATAACTTATCATTTACTTGAATCTACGCACCCTGTTTGAATTCTCCAAATAAACCATAACGCTTCTCAGGTTTTTCTTCAATTATAATTTCTTCTTCTTTAGCTTTAAGAGCATATAATTTTGAGTCCAAGGGGGCTAATTTATACTCCCCCTTGAACTCAGTAGCTTGGAAATAGGCCTCTAATACATCAGTAAGGGATGGATGGATTACCTCATTAGGGTCACCCTTTAATATCCATTTATCCCCAGGTGGTACTCTAACTGCAATGAGTTCAGGAAATTCAACTATTTCAGTCCGATTTTCCATTATGCCACAGTAAAGTCATCCGCACCTGCTACATAAGTACTTAATTCCTTATCATCTTTGGGTATTTCCGTTACTACACATTCTGTTAATAATACTGTCCCTGCAATTGAAGATGCATTCTCAAGTGCTGTTCTAGTTACTTTTGTAGGGTCAATAATACCAACTTTTTTCATATTAGTATATGATTTATTTTTTAAATCAAATCCAGTCCAAGTATCATCAGAATCTAAAATAGTATTAATGGTTTCATAAATAACACTTGCCTCATATCCTGCATTGGTTAAAATTTGTTCTAGTGGTTTGTAACAAGCCTTTCTAACAAAATCAATACCCAAACAAAAATCAGGTGATAAAGAATCATCTTTATGGTTTAAAATTTCACTGGCATATATAAGTGCAGCTCCACCCCCTGGAACAATACCTTCTTCTAGCGCAGCTTTAGTTGCGTTTAAAGCATCATCCACACGATCTTTTTTCTCTTGCATCTCAGTTTCATTATACCCCCCAACATGGATAATAGAAACACCCCCAACCATTCTACCTAAACGATCTTGTAGTTTTTCCATTTCAAAAGGTGATGAGGAATTTTCTATTTGTGATTGCAATTCGCCCACTCGACTATCAATAGCCTCAACTTTACCCTTACCATCAACAATTGTTGTTTGGTCCTTAGTAATAGTAACAGTGCGCGCTTCTCCAAACCAATCCCAACTGAATTTTTCAAGTTTCATTCCTTTGTTTTTGTCAAATACTTGACCTCCAGTTAGAGTAGCAATATCTTCTAGAACTAATTTTTGTCTATCCCCGAATTCAGGAGCTTTAACAGCAGCTACTTTTAGAGTACCTCTTGCTTTGTTAACAATAAGAGTTGCTAAAGCTTCATTATCAATATCTTTAGCTATAATAAGGAGTGATTTATTAGTTGTAGAAACACTTTCCAAAATAGGTAGTAAATCTTTTACTGTAGAAAATCTATGATCTGCAATTAAAATATAGGGGTTTTCTAAAGTACATGTCATACTGGAATTATTAGTAACAAAGAAATGAGATTTGTAACCTCTATCAAATTGCATACCTTCTACAGTTTCAAGATATGTTTCTCCTGATTTAGATTCTTCAATATGTACAATTCCATCTCTACCTACTTTATCAATAGCTGATGCAATAAGTTTTCCTACCTCAGGGTCATTATTAGCTGAGATTGTAGCTACTTGTTCTAACTGTTCTTCTGAGGAAATATCTTCTGCTACTTTTTCTTTCAGGAAATCTACTACTTTTTTAGTAGCATAATCAATTCCCCTTTTAACTTCAACAGCATTTACTCCTCTATTAATGCTAGATAAACCATTTTTAATAATTTCTCTAGCTAATAAGGTTGAAGTTGTAGTACCATCACCAGCCGAATCAGCTGTCTGCAGAGCTGCTTGTCTTATAAGTTGGACCCCCGTTGACTCCATAGGATCCTTTACTACAATATTCTTAGCTACTGTTACCCCATCTTTTGTTGACTTAACCCACTCACCTAAATTTTTAATAATTACGTTCCTTCCATTAGGACCTAAAGTAGAAACTACAGTATCCGCTAGGATATCAATACCGGCAATTAATTTTTCTCGAGCATCTGCTCCTAATTCAATAACTTTATACATAAATTTTTATTTAAAATGGTAATTCTTGTTGATGATCTTCATTAACAATGCGGGCTAATATCTGGTTTTCGGGACCCACATAGTATTCTTCCCCATCAAATTCAATACGTGTAAAACCCATTGTGGGAAGAACTACGGTTTGTCCCACTTTCACTGTAGTAGGAACTAAATTCCCATTAATGGTTCGTTTACCAGGACCGACAGCAACAACTACGGCATGTTGGTTTTTTTCTTTACCCATATCAGGTACTACAATTGAACCATATGTAGTTTCATCTTCTTCAACGGGTTTAACAATAACTGCATCAAATAATGCTTCTAATTTTTTCATAAGACTTTTTAAGATTTAAATATACAAAAAATAACCTAGGAGGCCAAATAAATTAATGGATCTTTAAAGATCGGGGTTTAGCTTCTTGAGCAAATGGGATTGAAATTTCTAACAACCCATCATTCATCTCAGCTGCTGCTTTAGTTAAATTAAATTTAGAGCCAATTTTATATCCTAAATTAAAGGATCTTTTAGCTACTCCTCTATGAATATACTTGTACCCATTATCTGTTTCATCTTTCCCCTTAGTGTAGGAAACACGAAGTACATCTCCTTCAATGTTAGTACTAACATCTTTTTTAGTGAGACCAGTGCAAGCAATTTCAAAGTGTAGACCATAATCTGACTCGTAAATGTCTACGGGGTGAGGAATTTTACTTTCCACTACAGGAAAGAAATTACGGTCAGGTTCGAAAAAATTTCGAAATAATAAATCAAAAGGGTGAACATTACGTTCTAAAATACGTGTACTCATAGTTACAAAATTTTTGAGTGCCTAAGCTACTCGGTTAAAAAATAAAACAATTTACTGCCTCCTAGGTCAGTTTTGTTATACATATAGTTAAAATACATTTTCTGCTCGTCTAATCATAAAATAGGTACTAGTTATTTTACCTACTTTAAATGTTAACTTCATTAAACCCTTACTACTTAATTGGATTAGTCCTTCGTCTGAGTTTTTATTTACATTTAAAATATCTCTAAATTTATCTAAATCAAAAGGTACTTTAACTCCTATTTCATTTATATTACCTCTTAATTGGTATGATATTTTATTTTCATGTCCACCTTCCTCACCAAAAATAACTTCACAAACCGGATCACCATCTAAATCTTTAGTGGTGCTCATGATTAAATTAGCGGTTTCAGACATTGCACTTCTTGCTTTAACAAGATTAAATACATCTTCCGAAGTTAATTCTAGTTTAACGTCATAGAGGGGTTCATTTACAGAACCAACCCTTGGGATAAGCAAAGCATCCGCTAGGGCATATATAGTATTAAATTTCTCGTCTGATATTTTTAATTTAGTAGGAATTTTATTAGTTTTCTCTACTTCCATTAATATTTCACCTTCACATAAATCAACTAATGATTGGACCTTTTTAGTATTAAAAATAGGTAAATCTATATCTTCAAATCCTATATCCTCACATACAACATTCCCTATAACATCCTTAGAAGGGGTAGTAAAATCAACAGATAAAATATTATCCTTAAAAGACCATACTACTTGTTCGTTCATTTTTAGGTAATATCTATTTATAAAACCTTGTAAATCTACTTTTTTAATCATAACTAAAAATTAAAGAATTGTTGTTGATATGGGTTTAAATTTAAAACCCACCCTAAATCATTGAAAAATCCTTCTAATTTATTTAAAAGGATACTATCAAAAATCTTTTTCCTGTCCGCATGTTTTTCTATGAATTCATTGATTTTAGGTGGGATATCCGCACCAGGCATAAATGCTAATGATTCTATTTGGTATGGATTAGGCTTTAAGTAAATCCACTTAATTTTACTACCTTGAGTGATGTATGGATATTGTGTGTTTAATCTCCAAAATCTAAGTAAATCATTATATGCCGCAGTAGCTTTAATAGCCGCGGTAGCACCTTTTTCTAAAGTAGAAAACATTTCCCCAGCACGAGGTTTTTTACTAATATATTTATTTAATTTTTTAACCGATTGAGGGTTACCTAATTCCGTAAGAGAAATGGTACCATCTAATATTTGGGATTTAAATACCTTAACTCGAGCAATTATTTCTTCTTGTTCTGTACCCTTTAACACATCCACCAAGATATTCCTAAAAAACTTACCTAGAATGGGTGGAAAATTAGCTTTCTTAAATTCTAGCCCCTTTACATCTAATGATTCTTTAGACATACCCTCTTGCTTAGTAATCCATTGGGCGTATCTACGTGTAGCTCTAAAATATGCAGAACGTATAACACATTCTGTTTTCATTTCTAAACGGTGATTATTCACATTAAAACATTCACTAGCCAAAGTATCATAAGAATCAGTTATAATGTCCTGGTATTCTAAGGCTAATTCTTCAAGTGCGGAATCCTTTTCCTCACTAGTCATTTGTTCAAAATTGGGGTATAAGTTTTTTAATATGGGTTCGGCATGAATATACACCGAATCCGTATCCATGTAGGCACAGTAGTTAGTGTCTCCTTTATCACAAATATACCAAGGTGTATCTTCTAAATGTTTCATTAAAATCTATCTTCTATAGATGGGCCTTTAATTATCCCACCATCTTTTTCTCCCCGTGAATTTAATAAAGGACTATCTGTTTTTATAACAAAATGTTGGTTTTCTTCCTCTAATAAAATTTCCCCACCATGTTTAAGAATGCTTTTAAACTGTTTAATTAGATTTTCGCTCCAATTTTCAGTTAATTTTATAACTTCCTTTTTGTCTATGGGTTTACCATTTAGTAAAACTATAGAATCCCTTTTAAATGCATGTCCAGTTAATTTCATAATGCTGGTGTTAGTTTTTTAATTTTTTTATTCATATGTCTATTGACGCATAGAGCTGATTCCTGAATAATTCTTTGGCCACTTAAAGTAATAGCTTCTGATAATATAACAGAGCCATATCTAAAGCTAGGTAATGCTGTAGCTCCATATAGGGAGTTAAGTAGAATCTTCATGGTATATTGTTTCATGTGGAATGATGCACCTAACCCTTTATTACCAGATTTATAAGCCTTTTTCATTTCTGTTTTGTACTCAACTCTTTCATCAAACCATTTATTGAGGATAGTAGATAAAACAGACTGTTTATCAGTTCTAAAAAATACACCATTAGCGGATACAGACATTTTCATATCCCTAATTAAATTAATTAACCCACTTACTTTAATTTGGGTGCGTTGGCGTTTGGCATTTTCTATTATTATTTCCTCATCCGGGTCTTTATTCATTAGGTCATTTAAACCTAAACGGTTATTTCTATCATCGGCATCAACTATTCTACCTACTAGAGTTTCTTTACCTATATTAATAGTCATTATGATAGAGGGATACAGTGAAGTTAAATCCTCATCAAACATGTAGTTGTAAATACCTGCTTTAGGACAAAATAAAAACCCACCGGCATAACCCTTTTTTACTATATTATTTTTGTCCTTAGAGGGTGGAATAATATTTTGTTCTAATAGGTAAGCTGAAATAGCACCATCTTGGGTTTTAGTGTTAGCATAGACTTCACTATAATTGTGTTTTCCCTTATGGGATAGGTTTTTAGTCAATGCTAGATATTCTAATTTTTCATCCAACAGTTTTAGTATTTCTACATCACGGAAATTATATTCAATAAACTTATTAATATCGGATTCAAACAGGTCATCTAAATTACCTTCATATTCAATCTTATTTACACCTACATACTTCTCACCAATAGCATCTAATCGATATGAAGGTTCATCCGCCCAACTATATTTTTTATGCAATCTCATATAATCAAGTGATTCTACCCCTGCTATTTGGATGTATTGGTCTTTTAACCATGTGGTTTCTCTTACTATACCAATGGGAGATAAATACCTAGCTACGTCCTCTCCGAGCACGTTACATATTCTATAATAAAGGTATGGAACATCAAAATAATCACTATTCCAACCCACTATAATGTCAGGGTCCATTTCCCTAAACTTTTCAATAAATTTACTTAGTAACTCCTGCTCTGTCCTAACTGGGATAATTTCTTGGTTATTATTTTTAGTGCGTTGGATTTGGGATTTAGCATCTAGAATTAATATGCCCCATTCATCTACTTGCTTATCATACCAAGCTACAGAAGTTACCTTTTTAGGGGCACTTTTTATGTATTCTTCAGTAAGAGCATCACCCATCTCGGTTTCAATATCAAAAAACACTTCTCTGTGAGTTTTAGATGGTTCATCATTCACACCATACTTCTCTACAAGGAATTTTTGATATGCGGTCATGTCATGGAAATGTAAACCCGGAGTATCTCTATCCCATTTAGATGTAGATTTTAAGTATTCACCCTCTAAACCCCTATGAGTAGCTGAACCCTCGTTACATTCAATATATGCTCTATTAGTCCATTCTATTTCCTCATGACCATAATCGGTCCATAAATGAACTTTATACTTATTCTTACCTACAAACTTAGCGTATGCTTTTTTATACATTAAAGAATTTTGATAAGTCAGGACGAAAATAGTTAATTGATTTCATTACTTTTTTATCACTTGTTCTATATACAACATAATTTTCACCTACTTCCTCATAGTGACAAGGTTCGCCTTGTTGTTCAGAACGTACTTTAACGGTTTCTTCGGCTTCTTCTAATGTAGTGCAGATTTTAGATAAATTAGAAGCTTGAACTTCTTGGTATGCTTCCCAAATTTTATCTTTTAACCCAAATACCATAGCACCATTGCCCAACCCCACATAAGTGATATCTAAGATGGCATCTAATATTTCTTGAATATTTTCTTGTTCAACTGCTTCTCGGAGTTCATCTAATTCCTCCTGGATAAAGTTAATAACAAATTCAGCATCTTTTTTATCAATAGTAGGTGTAGATCGGTTTTGCCAATCTTTACCCATTACGGCATTGAATTCTTCTACTTCAGAAACAAACGGAACATATTGTCCTTCAAACTTTGAAGTAATATTATCTGCTAGTTGTTCAGTCCATATTGTAGGATCATCATGAAATGGGAGTTGTATTAGAGATTCCCTAATCTCTT